>Ga0222686_1000172_pt1 | contig 27780 bp, 19 predicted proteins | sample AntAcemetage1159_FD_181400 | JGI IMG/M metagenome (GOLD analysis project Ga0222686, IMG submission 181400) | Saline water microbial communities from Ace Lake, Antarctica - #1159 | ecosystem: Environmental > Aquatic > Non-marine Saline and Alkaline > Saline | place: Antarctica: Ace Lake...
TTATTTTTATGAGTGTATACTCAATCTGAGGTGCTGGGGTTCTTTAGCTACCGGAGGTTGAGTTCAACAATTTACATAAGCCATTAAAACGGCTCATATACGGGCTCGTTATGAGCCGTAATCTGAAAAACGAATAGAAATGATAGAAAGCACAGCGAACAAGCAAACTGCAAAATTGATGATTCGAAGTAGGCTTCCTTTAATCATCCCTTGCGTCATTATCGGAACATTTGCAGGCATCTACTTCCAAACTTCAAGAATGAACGCCGACTTGACCTTAATGTATGGAATTGTTGCTCCTATCGTGATGATTGTTGGATTCTCGGCCGCATTTTTTGGAGCTAAGCTCAATGCTGACAAACTGGTTGACATAACCTTTCAATTGAATGATCATCAACTGAAAAAAAATGACGGGGAAAACAACGTAACGATTAAACTCAATGAGATTAAATCAAGTAAACTGAACATGTTCGGTCTGGAGATTAAGGATCATGCGAACTCTATATTTATTCCGAAGCAACTTGACAACTTCTCGCATTTCAAAGACCTACTGATGTAAACAAGGTGTAAACTGAATCTAAGATAAAGGGGGCAATACTTTATTTTGTAAAACCCCAGGGAAGTAACGCTAAGCAGAAATACTTCCCGCTAATCTCCCAAGCTTCTAACCTTATACAACATTGTCACAACAACTCCTTCGCCCTTCTCTAGACGAACAGTCAACAGCTGTCTTCCCTCTTGTACCTCAAAATTAAAGGGAGGGGCCAGTAGGTTCACACCGCTGTGTTTTTTCAGTCTGATGCCTTGTCCAGAAATGAGGTCTTTATTGGGAGTGAATGCTCCTTCAGGAAGGTGTTCTGTGATGATTACATAATTGAAAGCAGTTAACTTTTGAGCGATGCGCTGCACTTCAGCATTCGATAAATGCTGAAGAACCTGCCTTACAATAGCACAATCTCCAGAAGGTAGATTGTCTGCAGCCAAATCTAAACAGAGGAATGTCAGGTTTTCTTCTTCAAAATTTTCTTGATTTCGTGCTATAAGTTCCGGCACAATATCCACAGCCACATAATTCTTCGTGTACTTTACCAGTTCTTTACCCACATTAAAATCGCCACAACCTAAATCGCAAACAACAAGGGGAGGGTCGAAGGAGGATAGAAAGGTGGCCAAGACTTCTATGTAAGGAACTACAAGCTCTGGAAGATGTGATCCTTCGCCCGAATAAAAATCGGCGTGCGCTCCGCCCCAAAGATGGTTTTTATAGACCTGCTCCATAGCATCTTTGGTGGGCCACGGCTGTTTTACTGCTTTCGCTTCCTTCATGCTCCTATATATGAGCTCTCAAGATACACGATGAACGCATAATTTTGTGCACTACTCCAAAAGAAAACTAGTGCTTTTGCTACCTTCACTTATAACTGATATTCGAAGTAAATTAGAGGAATTATTTGAGGACTAAAAGAGGACATCTTGATTGAAATTTAACTTCATCATAAGCTAAATTTCCTCAGAGAATTAACCACATCACAACACTAAATTCCTTGCGCTTTTGCAGCAGAGGAAAAGAACGTGAAGGACTATCAAAAAAACGAAACCAAAAACCAATGCACACCTTCATTCACTACTTTCTGCACTTTGGTTTCACGTTCTTCATCGCGTTTCTATTCTTTAGAAAAGATTGGAAGAAGGTGTATTTCATATTGTTAGCTACCATGCTGGTTGATTTAGACCACCTGGTAGCCGATCCAATTTTTCAAGCAAACAGGTGCAGCATTAATTTCCACGTTTTGCATACCTATTACGCAATGATCGCCTATGTTGCACTGCTTTTTTTTAGGAAACCATTCAATATAATTGGGATCGGACTTCTGTTTCACATGGCAACAGATCTGATAGATTGTCTCATGATGTACTCAAACTGTAAACCGTGTTTTTCAGATGCCCCAGCGATCGAATTATTAGAAGCTATTTCTAAGCTATTCGGAATTTGATTTTGGGGCGAAGCCGAAAAGGAACAACAGGCAGCTATCCAGACCGAAAGCTTCCCCTCATCATCAAACGCTTCAGAATTCACCATTTGAAGAGCTTAAAAACAGGGTATCGAAATAGATTACTTGGAAGGGTACTTAAGGACTAACCCAGTTAATAGAGATATTAAAGTAGGCGGGGTTGGTAAAGTTGTTTTCGGCCAAAAACGGTGTGTCATCTCCAAATGGGCGAAAGAAATCACCTTTATCTAAGTCAAACGCCCAATTGTACCGGTAGCCCGCTTGAGCAGAGAGCCAAATTTGAGAACTGAGCGCGTATTCCCATGTAACGCGAAATCTCAGCTCTGATCTTCTAAGTTCTAGATCATTGAAGGGCAGGTCATAGCGATTTTCATCATTGCTAATGCGGTAGGTGTTGCCCTCTATTTCCCAACCAAGTAATAGAATGTTTTTCGCATTCAGATTTCTACGGTAATTGAAGCGCGCTGGGAGCAACATCTCAAGTCCCCATTTTTTGTTTTGGGCAGTATAAAGCATGTAATATACAGGCACATAATTCAGTGCTCCACCAAGATAAGTTCTACTGAGACCAAAGCCCCATATCTTTCTGTCGTTTGCTTTTATTCCATAAATCAGCGCCCCCGTAAAACGAGTGTAACTGAGAGACTGCATGTTTGAAATTGAATAATCACCGTTCAGATTCGCCCCAAACTGCGCTATTATATAGTGCTTTCGATTCAAAGGCTTGAATGCCGTTGCTGTGAAGCCCATCGTCCGCAAGCCATTGTTGTCTAAGGACTGGCTTAATGGTGCGCTAGCATCTGTGGTCGGATTGGAAAACGAATACCTCGTTTCAGCATAATTCACCCCCAAGTTGAGTAGAAAGGAGTTTTTTGAATACACCGGATAATTGAGGGCAAAACGGGCACCATGTGCATTGTCTATTCCATTTTCTGTGGCTTCCTGTGTGGGGTCAAATGCCTGTGGCTCCAAAGAATGACCCGTTTGAAAATCATAGCCAACTGAAAAAAGCTTAATGGGAACCTGGCCTACAATACGCGAAGAACAAAAGGCTTTGTTTTCAGCAGTTTGTATCAAGTTTGAGTAGTCAACCTCACTGTCATCATCTTCCTCTTCAATGGGAGGGTCAGTTTGCGCCAGCGTGCTTGCAGGTAGAATGAAACATGCAAGTAAAAGAGTCCAAAAAGATTTTGACATGGTGCTGAATTAGTTGTTTTTCATTCGAACCCATGTATCAGTTCGGCCTATAAGGCCAAAGGGATCAAGTGAACCACGGACTTCAAGTTTGTTTTTGTTCAGCATTTCAATAGTGCAATAGTAGGTGCTACCAGCCTTTGGATCGTAGATAGTTCCGTCAATCCATTCATCATCTTCAAAAACGAAATCCCTCAAATTCAGCATGTTCATAATTGGGGTTCCCTCAGCATCCTTCTTCGGGTTCCCTGATTCATCATTGGGCTCTTTAAGCCAAACGACTTTTCCATGGTACATGTCTTTGCCTTTTTCCTTGAAAATCTTGATGTAAGCATTGCCTTCACTTGGCATCCAAACACCAATAATGTCTTTGGCTTCATGTTTTTCTTCCAATGCAAGATCTGAGCTGAATGCAGTGGCCATTGCAAGTAGTGCAAATACTAAGGTCAGTTTTCCAAGTTTAATCATCGCAGTTGGTTTTATTTGAGCCAAAAATAGGTGTCAATGACGAAAATTGCAAGAGTGTCTTTGTTATTCAACCGTTTGCAACAAGAATTGTGCTTCTGCATTTCTATATTACAGCCTGATTGTCTACTTCTCGCTCATGCTAAACAATCTATTCGATTAATTGTTCTCGCGCCCGATGTGAATTACTATAATTTGAGATCATTTGGACCGCTATCATGCTATAAAACGCTTGCTTTCAGAGATAGCCCTGACAAGAAAACGAGACCATTCTTATGAAGTGATTCAATTCATGCCTCTGATCAACCAAAATCGCCAAAACAGAACAATCGGCGCATTTGAGTAAATCACAAACAATGCATATCTAATCTTTCAAAATAGAGTTAGTTAAGAGAATTTTGGAGTTTGAGAGTTCTGATTTGATTCACAAACTTTTTCGTGTTCTCAGTAAAGAAAACAATGATTTTTGGCTTGAGCTTCCCGATGTTCAAAAGGCTGAAATTAAGATGGGTCTCAAGCAAAATTTTTATCCAACATTGATGGACCTCATAAAGAAATGACTTCAAAAAGACAGACCTATCAGGACAAAACAGAACGATTAGCGAAAACCATCGATATAGCGAAACACATTGTTTTTCGTTCTGAGTCAATGGACAAAAAAAAACTCATTTTATTGATTGGTGGGTGAGAATTAAGGGTAAATACTGAACCTCAGTTCAAGAAAGTAGCGAGCCTGAAATACCTTGAAAATGATTTCACAATCTATTGGAATGAAGCTGACGGGAGTGACGGTGAAGACTTTTGGACAGAAGTTGATAAGAACGGGGTTGACTTTGAGCAGGAAAACACGATTCATGTGGTCTTGAAAAGATAGCAAATAAGACGTCCATTCTAGTTTATAACCTAATATGCAGTGGTAAACAAAACCTTAACACAGATAAACGTATTTTAGCTTGAGTTTTGTACCTAGATCTTAAACACCACAAAATGAGAACGATAACTTTTTTCCTTGCGCTAGTGGTATCTAGTCAGCTATTTAGTCAATCATCTGATACTACTTTCTTTCCTCATTTTGTTGCTGACACTCAAAACCCAATCATTGATTGGAATGACTTTATTGTAGGTTCATGGGCTGATCCAACGGTGTTAAAAGTAGACGATGAATACATCATGTACACGTCAGCAATGCACGGGGGAATCGCTACTCCTCTGCCCATTAGTATTTATAGGTTTACCTCTCTAGATGGATATTCTTGGGAGTTGAATCCTGAAACACCTGTTCTTGAGCCAGTTGACGGAACGTTTTATGAGGGAGGGATAGAAACACCCAATGTGGTTTTCTTCAATGGAGTCTATCACATGTACAATTCAGTCTATCTTGAGAACATCCCTGCACTTTTTAAAATATCCCACGCTACTTCACCAGATGGCATCAACTGGACCATGGATAGCACACCTGTCCTCGTTCCGGATTCAGATCTAAATTGGATGAGCGAAATTATTGCAGAACCAGGTGCATTGGTGAAAAACGACACACTCTACCTATTCTACACAGGAATTTCAAATAGTGGAGCCGTAAGCATCGGACTTGTGCGGAGTCTAGATGGGAGTTCCTTCATTGATACAACGCAAGCGGTTACTATTCCTTCAGAAGTCTATCCTGATGATGAAGGATATTTAGGATTGAGCACGCCTGACGCAACGCTGGTTGGAGATACCATTTATCTTTTCACTAACCTGGTGCGAACAGATACACATACCTTCTGGAATCAAGTTGGCCTGCACCAATTCAAATCGTATGGCGACATTAATCAATGGTACCATGATACAACCGCCATTCACATGAGCAGCGATTTTGATTGGACTGACGGTAATTATTTGTCTCAGCTATTGGGTGCAACTCCATTAATGGATGATGATCGACTTAGATTATGGTATTGGGGGTATGACTTGGCTGAAATTACCGGCTTAGATACCACATACAACGTCCAATTGTTTGGATCTGATCTTTATCCTGACCCTGGTCACTGGGGAATTGGGACTTCAGAATACCTTTTCGAAAATCCAACGATCATATCTGAAGAGGATGAAATTGATTCTAACATTACCATAGCGTTCACTCAAAATAGAGGGTCTATTCAGGTTAATAATACTTTACCAGCTACAATCAACATCTACTCAATTAGCGGGCAGTTGCTTTATCAAAATTCGTTCAAGAATACACTCAACTTCAACATAGATTACAATGGCCTAATTCTGATAAATGTCACCAATGACAACTCTGAGGTAACAAAAAAATACATCTCATCCAAGTAAGGTCGTTCTCTTGAAAATCAAGGAATATGAAAACACTAATTTTGCTCACTTTCGCACTGAGTGCACTGCTGGCTAATAGTCAAACATATCCTTCATTTGGTTCAGAAATCGATGTTACGCTTATTGGGTTTGAAGCCTTTGATGCAATGGAGCCTTTTATTTCTGCTGATGGGAACTATTTGTTCTTCAACAACCTAAATGATGGTGTGAATACGAAGCTCTATTATGCGTCGAAAGTAAATGACTCCACCTTCAATTACATAGATGAGTTAAGTGGTCCAAATCAATTGGAAGCCCCTCAATTGGATGCTGTAGCAGATATGGATTCAATTAATAATTTCTATTGGACTTCAACAAGGGATTATCCTGCTGAACTCAACAATCTATTTCATGGCACTTTTGATGAAGGAGTCATTACTGATATAGGAAGGGTGCATGGAGATTTCAACATGGGCATTCCTGGCTGGTTACTGATGGATCATGGAATTAGTTGGGATGGAGCGCTTCTCTATTTCAACAATGCGAGATTTGATGGCGATAACTGTTTGGGTCCTTGTGAAACAAATATGGGAATTGCTCAGAAAGTGAATGATTCTACATTTAATGTAATCCCTGATTCTGATTTGATCTTAGAAACAATTACTGATAACGATTACAATTATTACGCTCCATGCATTTCCATAGATAATTTAGAATTGTATTATACGAGGTATCTAAATGATGCGATCACTTCAGGTACCATGTTTGAAATATGTGTAGCTGTTAGAGATACGCCAACAGCTACTTTTTCTGAACCTTTTGTGCTCTTCTCAGAGCCTATTTCAGACTTAATTGAAGCACCAACATTAACCGCTGATAAGCAAGTCATATACTACCATAGAAAGATTCCTGGATCTCACAAAATAGTCATGAGATACAGAGATAACCCTGTGAATATAGTTATTTCGGCAGAAAGGGGAGCGTTTACCATTTACCCAAATCCGGCAAAGGGACAGCTCAATATAAGAACGGATTTAAATTACCAAGACATAAAATTATCAGTCGTTACCTTGTTTGGTGAAACCATCAGTACTGTTTCGAATAAAACAGAAATCGACATAAATACCCTTGCTCGTGGCACCTATTTCCTCAAATGTGAAATTGATGGCGAAGCTAAATTGGAGAAATTTATTAAAGTAGAATAGCAACCGAAATTAAAGGGCTTCGCTCTGCCATGAAAATGATCTTGCCGCATTAGAATTAAGAAAAATAAATGATCAAACTCTTCCGTAAAACCCGCCAAAAACTACTCACTGAAAGTAAGTTCAGCAAGTACCTTCTTTATGCCATTGGAGAAATTGTACTCGTAGTGCTTGGAATATTGATTGCGCTGAGCATCAACAACTGGAATCAGGTGCGATTAATGTCAGAAAAGGAAACAACCTATTTGGAAAATCTGGAGCGCGATTTACAAAGTCAACTTAACTCCATAGATGTTCAACTGACCTATGAGCAATATTACGTTGACAATGGTATTCCGATTGTGCAAGATTACTTTGAAACCAACTCGATAGTCGTAGATACAATCTTGTGCAAAAGACTGTTGGTCTTAACCCAGCGAAAGACTTTCGTGCGCACAGATCCTACCTTCGAAGACCTGGTCTCTACCGGCAATATTAGCTTATTGAAGGATATAAAATTTCGCAATGCGCTTTTAGAATATTACCAAGATCTGGAACGGATTGAGAAAGTGATTCAAAGCAACAATACCTTATTTACAGATCAGGTCTTCGTGGTGGAGATTATAAAGCTCGTATATCTAGGCCAATATGGGACAGATCGATTGCTCAGAATTTCAACCGAAAGTCTAAAAAATCCTCAACAAGAAATGAAATTCATTAACTTAATAGAACAGAGGACGAGGCTGGCTAAAATTCACATAACCCTTTTGAGAAAATTACGTGAGAAAACCGCAGATTTGATTGAAGTTATGCAAGAGAACACAAAATGAGCGGTATTAATATCGTAATAGTCATTTCAGTCATTCTCTTTGCACGACTGGGAGTTCGGCTCTATTCCAAATGGAAGGACATGAATGATAGTGATGATTGAGAGGGGCGAAGTCTCCTTGAATTGACACCGTAAGGCAAAGACACTTGATTTCAGAATGATGGAGAACTGAAATTGTAACGAAGATCAAGTGAAAAACCCAATCACAACTGACGATTAAGCAACGATTCTTTTCTACCTTTTGGCCTCTTAAGGACGAACGATCTGCATCGGGATCTAAACACCCCGCAGCCGCACGTTTTCAGAGAGATAGGCACAATGTAACAATATGTTTTGTTGCACTACTATGATGTAGCGAACAGGCCTGTCTAAAGGTGAAAATTATGGAAGACAATAAAATGCTGAATTACCTCAAAGACGTTATAGAAAATTTGCCAACGGGTTGGTTGAATCTAACAACCCATCGACTAGATGTCTATGATGAGAAATTGGCGAAAACCCAATTTTTAAATCAGTTTGAGGCCTTGTTCAATGCCTCTAATTCTGAAGCTTCAGCGTTAAGTGAGTTGCCTACAGCGTTCGATTACATTCGATTAGGTCATCCGTTATCTTGTATTCTGGAATGGGCAATTGCGAATTTGAATAAACTACCCGCAAATAATGTAGTCAGCTTTTCGTCAAAGACGATTCCCATTCTAGCCATTCTAAGAAATAATTTATTAGCGCATAAAAGCACTCAAATCGTTTATAAGGGAGAATTACCTGCGTTTTTTGATGTTGACGTCCTCAAGGCGGTTTATGGTTACAACTTCCATGTAAAGAAGGTTGAGTCCGCAGAGGCCATTCCCGAATTCAACGGAAGCACCATTTTCATTTCACAAGAAGATGAAATTTTCAATGTTAATTTAACCTCGAACATTGACTTTTTGGTTAGTATTCACGCCCACTTTGGAAGTGTTTTAATGGTGAACGGGGAACAAAATGAAAGTTACATCTCTGAAATTCAGCATGTCAGAAGAAGAGAAACAATAGCAATGACGCCAGTGAATTCTCTTGCAGCGTTAAAGGTTCTAACAGCCAATTCTGCTTTTGAAACTCAGAAGAGTACTGCGGAAGCAAACAAAGCAAGTGTCATAAATTCAATTCAAGAGATTACGGGTTCAAAAACAAAGGCGCTCGTTGGCTCCAGTGGACTGTCTGTTCAATATGCAATTATGATGGGGCTCATTCATGATGCCCTTGAAAATCACAAAGGAAAAGAGATAAAAATTATTGTTCCTCCAAATTGTTACGGCGGAACAAATGACCAAGCAAGACGAGTTGCTGCTTGCATTGAGAATGTTGAAGTGTTGGATTTACCAGTTGATGGCGGCAACGATATGGTTCAAGGAATTGAGCTCGTTTTAGCTAAAACGGCGAATGAAGATGCGGTTCCTCTAATCATTGCTGAAATCCCTACCAATCCGAGGGTTGAAGTTCCAGATCTTTTAAAATTAAAAGAGGTTTTGACGAAGGAGCGAAAAACGGCAGAGGGTGAAATTGCTGTTGATCCTGTCTTTATCTTGGACCAAACTTTCTGTCCCAATGTGCACTTTTTGGGCGAAGGTGAAATACTCTCAACTATACGAACCATTTCATATGCAAGTGGTTCGAAATTCCCGAGTGGAGGGCTTTGCACTGCTGGATACTGCATTGGGAATGAAAATACGGTGGCCTTGATGAATAAGATAGACTTGCATCTAAATCTTTGTGATAACGAGGCTACGCATCTTCAATATGAGCTATTAGCAAAACAATTGCCCTCAATGAACCAAAGAATTCATGATGCTTATAAGAACACGCGCGCATTTGTGAATTTCGTCAATGATGCTTTGCCTGCGGCGAAAATTAATTTTGTTTCTGAAGAGCTTGCCCAACAGGGATTCACTCCATCTGTGTTTTCATTAGATCTTCCTACGAAGGGGAATACGGATGAAGATAGAGAGACGTACAAGCGGGAGTTAAATTATAAATTGATCAATTTAATGATCAATGAAATTCCCCATGAAAGTAAGTTCTGTGTGAGCTACGGGCAGTTGAAGGGATGTTATTGGACCATACCTGCAACATCTACTCAGGGAACTACAAAGGAGGGCGACAAAGATTACATCGTTCGTGTAGCATTGTCACCTAACATGGATTTCGAACTGCATAAAAAAGTCTTTTTAGATTTCGTAGCAAGTATTTGATCAATTAGGTAGATGCAACAAGCTTCTCCTGACCGGGTAGCTTTTGTTGGCTTCCAGATTTATGTCCGCGTGAAAATGGGATGGTTATATTTTGTCCACCCAATGGCATGCTCAGCAAAAGCTACTTTATGACTGTGCTTGGATTCCTTCCTCCAATTTAGCCAAGTCAGGAGTTTGCTCAACAAATTCTTCCATTACTTTGAAGAAGTTGAGAAGATCAATTTCCTCATTGTTGGCATTGATTGTCACAAGCCGAACAAATGTGTCACCGTTAAACGACCCAAATCCTACCACCGTAATCTGATGTTCATAGAGTGCGGTGCAGAGTGCAATAGGATCAATGTTTTTATAATTGAAACAGATTGAGATTGATTCATCAAAACTGTACAAAGTATAATCAGCATTGTTTCTAACATACTCGAGGGCGATATCTGCCAAATCAAATTGATGATCAACAATCTGCTCCAAACCTTTGGTTCCAATCGATTTCCAGAGGGTCCAGAATTTTAAGGCATCATTTCTTCTTCCGCATTGAAAGGAAGTTTTACCCAAGTTGAAATCGTCACCATCTGTCTGATAGAGGTAATCTGCTTCATTGTTAAATGAGAAGTGCAGTTTCTTTTTATCTTTCACTAGAATGATTGAGCACGTTAAGGGCGTGCCCAGCATTTTGTGAGCGTTGTAGCTGAATGAATCTGATCTTTCCATTCCTACAACAAGGTGTTTATACTTGTCGCTGAAAATTACGCTGCCCATATAAGCACCATCAACATGCAGCCAAAGCTTATATTTCTCAGTGATATCAGCAATTTTATCAATTGGATCAAATGCACCGAGCACCGTTGTTCCTGCAGTGGCATTGACATAGGCAGGAATGAATCCGTCTTTTAGATCGACAATGATTTGCTTTTCTAATTCTTCGGGACTCATTCGTCCTTTCGAGTCGGTTTTAATCTTGCGGATGTTATTTATTCCGATTCCGGCAAAACTAGCATTCTTCACAGTTGAATAATGTGACTCTATAGAAGTGTAGATAATCAGTGGTTGTGACATTCCCTCTGATCTGCAATTCGCATCTTTTGCATCACGTCCCATAATAAGGGCCATGTAATTACTCATTGATCCTCCTGTAGGGAAGGTGCCATTGCTTTCTGATCCGTATCCGATTAGGTCGCAAGATTGTCTGATAATTTCTTGTTCAATCCCAACTTGTGGGCCTGCAACCTTGTAGGTATACATGCTGTTATTGAGCAAAACAGCCAGTAAGTCTCCTAAAACTGCTTTGCCTTGTCTTCCTCCAAAGAGTTGATTGAAAAATAAGTTTGTCGCTGTTTTTGGCGTAGTAACAAGGATGTCTTTGAGGGCAGATTTAAATTCATCATCCACCATGGGAGATTCGTTCAACGAGAGATCAACAGAATCGTACAACTCTCCTGAATCTATTCTATCAGCTACTGGATTTTTCTCTTCTTCATTTATTAAAACTTCAACAAGCTCATTGAATAAAGCTAAATCACGCTTAATGTCAGACATCTGATTTTTATTTCTTAAAGTTTGTGTGCGATTTCGGGTACAGTATGATAGTCTAGATCTTTACTGATAAATTTTCTTGAGTCCTCATCAAACATGTTGCAAGTGCGAATTGGTTTTGCATAGAGGTGAAGAGACATGCTTCTTTTATGAGAGAGGTTTTCTAAACTGTGAAAACCCATAGAATCAATCATGAAAGTGATGTCGTTGGCGCTCGAGAAAGTTATTTTTCTCACAGAAAGTTCGCCGGTTTCATTTTTTTGATAGATCGTCTCTTTAAATTCACCTTCGATAATTTTCACCCAACATCGTTCACCACCGTGGTCGTGAATGGGCGTAATTTGTCCTGGCTCCCAGCAAAGTAGGATCAATTCAAATTTTTCATTATCGATGATACAATTGCGCGTGTATGAATCGTTTGACCATGAGCAATAGCTCTCAAAATCGCTAGTGAGCAATTTCATTGAACGTATTATGTTGTCAAACTTCGTCCTCTCTTCCTCAGATAGAGCAGTAACTAATTCGCTTAATGATTGATGTGTTGTGGGAGCTTTTTGGTTCGAAATCAAAATGATTTTATCGCTTTTTTTTGTTCATTAAATGCACAAATCCAAGGTCAATCCCCAAATCTACTAGGCTAGAATGATCTAATTTCTTAGAATAACCTAGAGTACGAATGTAAGCGATTTTGTGCGATTTTCAGCTTCTTTTTGTAGTTAAGTAATCATTTCCTGTGCTAAAATTCTGGTTTTCGTGCATTGTCTATGCATTTGATGCAGAATTGTAAATCCATTATTTTGTGGTTTCTTGGGCTCCTCAACCTCCGAGTTATTCGAAATTGAAACCAACTTTCACAGTTATGCAAGACCCAGATTTGATCATCAAAATAGCAGTTCTTTCCGTTTATGTGGGCATTTTATTCCTTATCGGAATGTTCGCTTCAAGACGAATTAAAAGCATGAGCGATTATTATGTCGGAGGGAAAAAGATGGGGTTTTGGGCAGTGGCTTTTTCAGCAAGAGCAACTGGCGAATCAGGCTGGTTACTTATTGGTCTTACAGGAATGGGCGCAATGGCGGGCTATTCTAGCTATTGGGTTGTTGTTGGTGAATTACTCGGAGTCCTTGTTTCTTGGCAGTTTATGGCGAAGCGATTCAAAAATAGATCTGATAATTACAAGGCCATAACCATCCCTGATTACCTTCAAAGTCACTTTAAATCTACTACGCATACACTCCGGATTATAGCTGCAGCGGTCTTGGTGGTTTTCATTGTGATTTATGTTGCTGCACAAATTGATGTCACTGGAATTGCGTTTCATTCTATGCTTGGAATAGATTATAAACTAGGAGCGTTAATCGGGTTTCTAATCGTTCTCACCTACATTTTCATTGGCGGATTTGTTGCGGCGGTTTGGTCAGATTTATTTCAAGGGGTACTCATGTTTTTAGGACTGGTGCTGCTTCCAATCGTAGTTTGGTTTTCTATGGATCATGGAACTGGCGTAACCGAAGGCCTTAATGCCATTGACCCAACGCTCACGCAAGTACTAGGAAGAAGTGATGATGGTTTGATGAATCTGTTTACAATTTTAGGGTTCTCAATGATCGGGTTGGGTTTCCTTGGTGCTCCTCAGGTGTATGTTCGATTTATGTCAATAAGAGATAAAAAGGAGATCGACAAAGGGAAATGGGTAGCAGTTGTTTTCACGCTACTGACTGATGCCGCTGCGGTTACCATTGGAATTCTTGCACGCATCTATTTCACAAGTGAAGGGCAGGATCCTGAAGAAATCCTTGGAAACAATGGCCAAGATGTATTGAGCATGGTTACAGAAAAATTCTTACCAACACTGCTAGTGGCTGTCTTTGTAGCAATCGTTTTATCAGCAATAATGTCTACGATTGACTCTCTATTAATCTTAGCTTCAAGTGCCATTACACGCGATTTCTATCAGAAAATATTCAGACCACATCTTAAAGATGAGGATCTAACTAAACTCTCTAGAATTTCAACGATCATAATGGCGGTAACGGCCTTGATTATTGCAATGATCATGAACTATGTCTCTCCTGATCGGCAGATTTTCTGGGTGATTATTTTCGGGTGGTCAGGGATAGCGGCTACCTTTTGTCCTGTTATTATTCTTTCTCTTTTTTGGAAAGGCTATTCGGAAAAGGGAGCAATTGCATCAATGGTATCTGGATTTGTATCTGTTATACTCTTCAATTTCGTCTTCAAAGAAATGCCTGATATCGGTGAGTACTTTGTAGCCCTTGATGTGCTTACTCCCTCTTTTATCGTTTCAATAATTGTTGGTGTAATCGTCTCGAAAATATACCCTCCAAGAGCTGAGGCAGTCAAAATGATAGAAGAGATTGATGCCTCAGATCTGTGATTATGAGTCACTTCAACTCAATTGGAGATATTGACTTGGAGAGGAAGATAGAAATGATAATCATTATTGCGTTTATTAGGGAGTGCATTTTGGGATCAGAATTAACCAAAACAGTGCTGATTTGATCAAAACGAATTATGATAAAGTCTTCAGGATGACTGCGTCTAAAAAGTCGGTGATTTAATAATAGGAGATATTCTTCCCTTAAGAACAATTAACTTTTCCTTTAAGCAATGTTGTTTAGCTTGCATAAATGACCAGACATTCCCACTGAAACTAACGAAAATGAGGCATGTATTCATTGCTTTTCTAATTCTCACAGCGTGCCTTTCAAGCAAGGCTCAAAGTGATATCGCATTTCAATACGACACTTTTGAAATGCAGGTTCTGGCTTATGAGCCCTCTCAAAACACATCAACGAGCAAGAAGAATTTTGATTACGGAAAAATGATTCTTCGTGAAACGAAGTCGGCAACGGTGAACAATCCTTCTAATTTCAATCTTTCAGACTATTTCAACATTTTATCGGCCTTCATTACTCTGCGCGAAAGTGAGGCGAATATTAAACTGGCTTTTGAGAAGTTTGAGCATTCAGAAGGAAGCTGTGAATACGTAATCGATTTTGAAGAGTCCATCGAAGCGAATCCCAAGTTTGATATTGTTAGAACAGCCTATAGGCAAAAACTAGCTGAATGTAAGGGCAGCACAATGGGAACTCCGAAATTTGACATCGAAGGATACTGTGCAGATCAGAAATTGGATTTCGCCTTGGTTCAAAAAATGGATCAAATCTCCCGGGATGATGCTCTTTACAGAAAGACTTCAAAAGATGATCTACCGGTCAAACAAGCTGAGTTGGATCAGAAGAATCAACAATTGATCGAGTCTTTGTGCAGGGAATATGGAACTTACATCGGTAAGGGGCTTGTGGGTGATAAGTATGAAAGTGTAATGTGGGCTGTCATTCAACACTCTAACGTAGAAATGATGGGGCACTACTTACCCCTAATTCACAAGGCTGTTAAGGACAATGAACTTCCTGTGGCTCCTTTGAAAATGCTCATAGACCGGTTTTACGGACTTAAATTCGGCTATCAAGTTTTTGGCACCCAAAGCGGATTTGGTTTTGATCTGGCGGGTGAGGAGAGGCGAATGGAAATTGAGTTGGAGTATGGGATTTAATAAATGGAGTTAAACGAACTCTGTCAACTTGAATATTGAGGCTTTGTTAAACTGAAAAACATTAATCCTTTCCCCATCAGGTTTGAACTAGTAGACCAACTGCCAATATCGCAAACAAAGTCAGCTGAAGTTGAATTGGAGAAGAGCTCCAATGGGGTGATTGATGTGACATCGGGAGACGTAACTTGGTTGGTAGATTTGAAGCCAGGACAAGCTCAGCCGTGAATTGGTTTACACCATTGAAATGGACGCAAACTACCGGTATAAGAGTGCATACTCCAAGAAGAGATACAGAACCATCAGGTGTCCTTCGTTTTAAGGGACATACGGAAACGACAAAAAAAAGAGGCACCCCTATTTAGGAATGCCTCTTTTTATTTAAATAAGTTTTGTATTAGTCACAAGGAACCCCAAAGATTCCAAGGAAGGCCAGCATGTCTTGCGTGTCTACAATTCCATCTCCAGACATATCAGCAATGCAAAATTCAGAACAACCAAAGTCTCCTAGAACCATGAGGAGGTCAGCTACATCTCTGTTGCCATCACCATTGAAGTCACCCATGCAAGGTTCGATCTCTTCGTCAGGGTCAACCACTCCGTTGCAGTCATTGTCAATGCCTTCTTCAGTAGAAGGAGCATTTGGATAAACAGCTGCATTACCGTCATCGCAGTCTGTGTTGTTAAGCACATAGTCAGACTGAGCTGCACAAAGCATCACAGGTGCGCCAGCTCCAAAGCCATCAGCATCACCATCGAAGTAGTAAGCTACTGCAAACGCGCATGAACCATCATCACAAGTAGCGGCTGCGTTGTAGTTACAGGCAGCAACATCAGTGCACCCATTTGGAAGGTCACAAGAACCATCATCACAACCAGCAGCTGCGTTAAAGTTACAAGCTGCAGGGTCTGTACAACCAGGGAAAGAACACAAGGCAATATCAGGACATGCGTTTGGATCAAAGTTACAAGCTCCAGCATCTGTGCAACCATTAGCTGCACCAGCGCAACAGTTGTAAACGTCAACACAAATTTGATCCCAGTCAGTAGTGATACAAAATGGATCATTGTTTACTTGGGCTAGCGCGCAAGCTTGATCAGCAAGAATGAAGTTTACTGGTTCATCACCGGCGCAAACGAGCACCATTGGCTCAGTGTTTGAAGTGCTGAAATCAGCTGGGATGTAGTATTGAGGTAAAATGCATGAACCATCATCTATGGTAGAGGCAGGATCAAAGTTGCAGGCCGTTGCATCTGTGCAACCTGCGCAACTTATGAATTCACATGAACCATCATCACAAGTAGCGGCCGCGTTGTAGTTACAAGCACCAGCATCAGTACAACCATTTGGAAGGTCACAAGTGCCATCGTCATTCGTAGCTGCAGCATCATAGTTACAAGCGAGTGGGTCAGTACATCCGTCAATGCCAACTCCTGCGATACAGAAGGGGTGGTTCGCTTCAGCACCGAAATTTCCTCCAGCTACAATTTCAGCATAAACAGTTCCGTCAGGACCTTCGAGAATGTAGTTTCCTATGACTTCGTTAAATTGCATTCCATCACCGTAGCTATCGAAAACGTTTAATGTATAACACGCTTCTTCTAAGCATACCGTTTCAGGATAAGTTGTAGTTGCAGTAGCATAAGGTCCTCCAGAGGTTACAATGTTTCCAAGGTCGTCTGTGATATTCCACGTTGTTTCACCCGGATAATTGTCTGTAAGCAACGTCAGCGTTAACCCAATGCATGTGTAGAAGCAAGATCCATCATCTATCGTAGCCGCCGCATCATAATTAGCAGCTATAGGATCTGTACAACCTACGCAAGAAGTTAAATCACAACTTCCATCATCACACCCTGCATTTGCAACGTAGTTACAAGCAGCGGCATCATTACAACCAGGGTAGGTGCAACTGCCATCATTAACCGTAGCTGCAGCATCGTAATTACACGCTGCGCTATCATCACAACCAGAAACTCCTCCGCCAAGGCAGAACACATGAGAAACTCCATTACCGAAATTAGCTACATCCATTTGAACCAAGACATTGCCTAATTCGTCTGTAAGAACAAAGTTTCCATCCGTACCACAACCAGAGCCGACTCCATAAAGACCATCTCCGTAACTGTCATACATATTGAATGTAAAACAACCGTCACCAAGACAAAGAATCTCATTGAATGTTTGCTGGTTTCCGTAACCAGCGCCAGAGAATATTATAACTCCGTTTACATCAGTAACATCCCATGAACTTTCGTTCCCCCAACAATCTGTTGTGAGTGCCAGCGTTACGGTATTCGTTCCGCCAGAAACAAAGTAGGCTGAAGAAGAAAAGTCGTTGATGGCGTTTTCGTCTCCAACATTGCCATTTACATCAGTTACGCTCGCTTCAAAAATAAACGCACCCAATCCTTCATTGTAAACTGGAAGCGAAATAGTAGTTGTTTCTCCTGTGATCAAAGTCCCCGTCCAGTTATAGGTCGAAGTAGTTCCGCCTTGGACTCCGTAATCAATATTTACAGAGGTCACATCATTCGAACCAAAGTTTCCAATGGTAATTGAAGGTGTTACATCTGGCAAGCATTGCGTTCCTTGAGGAGCATCAACCCCAACAATACCTGCGTCGTTAGCTGGCAAAGTGAATAGGGGAGCATTCCAAATTCCTCTTCCATAAGTAGAAGCTACAATTGTGTTTGAGCCATAGTGAATCTCAAGTTCTGAAACCACTACGTTCGGCAGTCCGTCTTTGTAGGGTTGCCAAGCTCCAAAATCAGCATCACGGTAGTAAACCCCGGCATCAGTACCCGCATAAAGCGCGTCATTTGATCCTTCTTGGTATACAATCGTGTTTGCAGGGATGTTTGGCAATCCATCTGAATAGTTGGTCCATGTAGCTCCCGCATCTGCGGAATAAGAAACCTTATTTCCGTTAGAAAAACCTGAATGTGTTACCCAAATTCGGTTCTCATCAGCAGGATCAATGGCGATATAAGTAATGGTCAAATTTGGCAATCCCGTTAAAGGTGTGAAGTTATTTCCGTCAGTTGTTCGGTACAGTGTAGCTCCTTTCGAAGCAAAGATGTAATTCGAATTACTTTTCGAAACATTCAATTGACCAATATTCCCGCCTGTAATTCCACCTAGGGCATTGAAACTTCCTCCGCCGTCAGTAGATTTATAAACAGTAGATTTCCCCACGTAGATTGTATTCGGATCACTTGGATCTAAGAGGTAAGGGGTAAGCCACCCACCGTTCGAACTCACACCAGTCCCACCACTGTTTACAATGGTGTTGAATGATCCGCCTCCGTTGGTAGATTTGAAAATTTTACCGTAATACAATGCACCATACATGATACTAGCATTGGTAGGATCAATTGCTGATTCAAATCCGTCTCCTCCAATCACGCGAGACCAGTTTACACCGTCCTTTAAGTTGGTGCCATTGTCTTGCCATCCTGAGATGACGAGATTTTGGTTGGTTTGGGAGATTCCTAATCGGTAAATCTGAGCAACTTCTAAGTTGGCAGAGATGTCTGAGAAAGTAGCACCCCCATCGTCTGTTACAAAGGCTCCGCCATCGCAACCAACAAGCATAGTGTTCGTTCCAGGAATGTAATGAAATCCGTGGTGGTCAGCATGAACGTAGGGCAATCCTCCAGCTCCGTACCAATGTCCAGCACAACTCCAGTTTGATCCACCATCAGTTGTTTTCCAAACGTTAACTCCTCCTACAAACACTTCGTCAGCGTTGTTCGGATTTGAAGCTATGGCCAAGTCATACCATGATTGTCCGTTTGTATCGCCTCCAGCAGCATCCCAACCCAATAAGTTAGGGGAGGTAGCCATGGTTGCGAAGCTTGTTCCTCCGTCCAATGAACGATAGAACCCGTAGAACCCTGATCCAGCAGAAGCACCTGCAACTGCATATACAACAGAAGGATTGTTAGGGCTTACGGCAATTGCCAGTCTGTTCACACCTGAAGTAGGCAGTCCCGTTCCAACTTGACTCCACGAAGCACCTGTATCAGTACTTCTGAAAAACTCTAAGCTGTTTCCTGTGGCGTAAATTGTTGATGGGGTACCCGGACGAAATTCAACATCCTTATAATTTCCAGCCAAGGTTTGTGACCAAGAATTTCCACCATCAGTTGTTACGTACATCCCATTGCTGGTAGCCGCTACAAGCATCTGGTTGTCTGTTGGGTGCATCAGAAGACGATTGATACGTCTTGTCTGTGTCACATTCCAATTCAATCCAGTTGCATCCCACGTTAATCCGCCATCAATAGACTTCAGCACACCAAGTGAATACGTATCTCCAGCATCTCCATCTCCAGTAGCGATGTAAAGCACACTGTTATCTGTATGATCAATGGCAATGTCTGTTACTCCAATAGAAGCCAACAGATCTGTATTGAGCAAATCCCATGATCCTCCTGCATTTCCAGAACGCCAAAGTCCGCCTCCTGGCGCACAAGCGAAAAACACATTATTGTCTGATGGGTCAGTTCGAACCATATTGATTCTTCCTGCGCCACCGCCATTTGTAGGAGCACTCGTATTGCCGAAGTAAGACCATACACCCGCTAGACGTTCGCCTTCGGGCATATTTCTTCGTTCATCAGAAAGGGCATCCCAAGAGGCCATAGATGAGAAGCGCTCTCCACTCGGATAAACGCGTTGCTCCATGAAGTACTCCCAACGTTTAAATTGTTTGTACCCTTTGCCTTTTTCAATTTCCTTGTCTTCCCAATCAGCGTTGAAGGCTGCTTGAACATCGTAGAAATTAACGGTTGGATCATTCATCATATCACTCCAATGCTGCGGCTCTTGACTGAGAGCAGTCAATCCGCAGAAAAGGAAGAACAGAAGTGTGGATAGAAAATTACGCATACTTTATATTGGTTTATTAAGAGTCAGTTTATGGACAAGTAGTTCCGAACAAGCCAAAGAAGATCAAACTATCTGAGGTGTTGACGTTGCCATCTCCATCCAAGTCAGTAATGCAAGCTGATGAGCAGCCATATTCACCTAGAAGAATCAAGAGGTCAGCCACATTGATGTTGCCATCTCCGTTAAAATCACCCAGACATCCAGGTACTTCTTCATCAGGATCAACAACACCATTGCAGTCGTTGTCTATTCCTTCTTCGGTAGAAGGGGCGTTTGGATAAATCGTTGCATTGGTGTCTTCGCAGTCAGTATTGTCAGCAACAAATCCGGGTTGTGGTGCGCAAAGCAACACGATAGCTCCAAATCCAAATCCGTCACCATCTGCATCTGCGAAATAGGCCGTTGAAAAAGAACAAGTCCCGTTGTCGCAGCTTGCGGCTGGGTCGAAGTTACAAGCTCCTGCATCTGTGCATCCATCAGGAAGATCACATGAACCATCATCTATGGTAGAGGCAGGATCAAAGTTGCAGGCCGTTGCATTTGTACATCCAGCGCAGCTCAAGAATTCACAAGAACTATCGTCGCATGTAGCAGCCGGATCGAAGTTACAAGCTCCTGCATTTGTACATCCATTTGGAAGAACACAAGACCCATCGTCACATGTAGCTGCGGCATTGAAGTTACAAGCTGCTGCGTTTGTACATCCGTCAGGAAGGATACATGATCCATCATCGATGGTTGCAATTGCATTGAAGTTACAAGCCAATGGATCGGTACAACCAAAGCACGTGAAATCGCATGTTCCGTCATCTACAGTTGCTGCAACATCAAAGTTACATGCCGTTGGATCTGTACACCCCGGCGTTCCAACAGGAACACAGAATGACTCAATTACTTGTGAACCATAATTAGCAACGGCCATCTGAACAAGCACGTTTCCGAATGAATCTTCAACGCTGTAGTCTCCATCGATCCCACAACCTGATGCAATACCAGCCAATCCATCACCAAATGAATCATTAATCGTAAGGTCATAACAACCTTGTGCCAAACAAAATGTTGAATTGTTTACTGTTTGATTAGCATAAGAGCTTCCTGGAACTGAGGCAATGTTTCCTCCACCTTGTTCATCCAATGACCAGCTCACTTCTGCACCCCAGCAGTCAGTTAAGATTGAAAGCGTTACTGATGTTCCACCGGTAACTGTGGTAAAGGGAGAAGAGTTTGCGTCATTCGATGTGTTGTTGTCTGCAACTCCGTTCGGATTTGAAACCGAAGCATTGAATGTATGCGCACCTCCTGCAATAGAGAGGGTAGGCAAAGTGATGGTTGCAGATTGTCCTGTAGTCAATGTACCAGTCCAGTTAATAGTTGTTGGCGTTCCTCCATCTACATCATACGTTAAGTCGAAAGATGTTAAGTTCAGATCGCCCAAATTGGCTACAATAACTTCGGGAACAAATGATTCACCACAATAGTCGCCTGTTGGACTGCTGATAGAAGCCAGTGCAGCGTCATTGTCTACACCTCCAACTGGAGCGGTGATTGAGAAATTCGTGTTTGAGATATCAAAGAAAATGCTGTTAGACGCTTTTACTTTGATTCTAGCAGTGCTGCTCAAAACTGAAGGCAATAAGAGCACTTCAGCGCCGTCATTTGGTGTGTTCGAAATCAAAAGGGTAGGGTAGGTGAAACCACCATCCAATGAAAGGTAAATATCAACTGAGGCACAGTTCACAGGCGCTTGGTTTGTATTCGCTACGTTCCAAGCAATGCTTTGAAAAGAGTTCCCAGGCAATGAAACACCTGTGTTCGGACTTGTAACAATGAATGGACCAGCTTGGTCTGTAATGTTAAAAGCAATTTCTTCGTCATTTACTCCGCCGTTTCCTGCTCTGTTGTCACGCACTGTGCATCTAAATGTCATCACACGGGAATAGTCAGGAAGGTGCTCTCCAATTACAGTTGTGTTGTTCACCAGCTCTGAGAGTCTTGGGAAAACACGGGTCGGATTTGTTTCAGAGGGCCAAGAGCGAAAAGTTGGTTGTGTTCCTGAAGGATTAGAAAGATCTGTGTCTCCTCCTGCAGTTGCCGGACCTAAATCATATTCTTCCCAGTTGTATGTGATTGCATCACCATCTGCATCAGAAGCAACAGCAGTTAACTCAAAAGGAGTACTGAAAGGAATTACTTGTCCGCCTGCGTCTAGAGTAACTAGAGGTGGCGTATTCCCTGTATTCGTTACTGTTGCGCAAGTATTTCCATTTCCATTTACAGTGAAGTTAATCATCTCATTGTAGCTATGGTTGTGAAAGTGGTCATCACTGTTAGATTGCAAGTTTGGCGCACAAATACCTGCATATCCCATAATAGTAGATGCTGAACCTGGCTCGAAAGCAGCTCCATTAGATCTATTGCAACTGTTGTTCTGGGTATGGTTACCTCCATATTGGTGTCCCATTTCGTGGGCCACATAATCAATATCGAAAGGATCTCCAACAGGTGATCCTTGTCCTGTTACTCCACCTGCCTTGTTTCCTCCGCAAGGTGATTGCAAAAAGGCAACTCCACCGCCACCGGTAGAATAAACGTGTCCAATGTCATAATTGGCAGAACCAATAATGTTGTCACAAGTAGTTTGATTCTGGCCTAGCATTGCTCCACCATTTCCATTGGTATATGGATCGGTACCACCATTCAAAAAGATGATTTGATCATTGTTCGCAACAATCACCATTGTGATTGAGCAATCTCTTTCAAAAACGCCATTTACACGATTCATAGAAGTAACCATCGCGGCTAATGTGCCAGCAGTAGTTCCACCGTGAAAGGCGGCATACTCTCCTGTACAAGCCAATGCAAGGTCATAAGTACGAAGTTGAGAACCATTAGGTGTCTTCGTATTCAACCCCATGGTCTGAACACTCTTTTTCTTCTTTTTCTTTTTGTCTATGTCAATCGCCTTGTCATATTTGTCGGGATCAATTCCGTCAGGCATGATTGGAGGAAGCTCATTGAATACTTTGGTTGTTGTTTCGTAAAAGGCCTCTCTCGTGTATGACATGTAGAACTCGGTGTCAGTCAATGAAAGCGGGTCGATGTAAACACTTCCTTTTTCAGAAAGAATCATACCGTGAAACCCTTTTTGTGTGATGTCGAAACGAAGTATGGACGTCGGATTTTCAATTCCTTGTCCTACATACGTTCTAATGAACGGATACCTCGCTTGCAGCTCAGGCGCCATAACAACGCTTTCAGAGAACGAAAAGTGTTCTGTTGTGCCATCAGGCATTGGTATAGAAATGATCTTCGAGGAATTTCTAGCCGCAACATTGCTAGCCAAAGGCGCATCTTGAACTAGAGTTTCAAGTTCCTGAACGTTAAGTTGTAAACCTCGGTAGGCTGAAGGGTTTATTAACTGGTTAGTTCTGAAAGGTAGGCTTGTGTCTGACCAGTATGATTGAGAAGAAGCTTGAAATCCCAAAAAGATACAAAGCATTCCCAAAAGTATTGAGTAATAGTTTTTCATATTATGAGCTGAGAAGGTAAAAAGCCGAGCGCAAAATGCGCTCGGCTTATTTAATATTATTGTGGGCAAGGAGTTCCGAAGAACCCAAGAAAGGCGAGGAAATCAACAGAATTTGTATTTCCATCATTGTTGAAATCAGCAATACATCCACCTGAACAACCGAAATCTCCGAGAACAATAAGTAAATCAGCTACATCGCGATTTCCATCATCATTCATATCTCCCAGGCAATCGGAAGGTATTTCTTCATCTGGATCAACTAATCCATTGCAGTCGTTGTCAATGCCTTCTTCGGTAGAAGGGGCATTTGGATAAACAGCTGCATTTCCATCATCGCAGTCTGTGTTGTTAAGTACATAGTTAGACTGAACTGCACAAAGCATCACAGGTGCGCCATCTCCAAAGCCATCAGCATCACCATCGAAGTAGTAAGCTACTGCAAACGCGCATGAACCATCATCACAAGTAGCGGCTGCGTTGTAGTTACAAGCAGCAACATCAGTACAGCCATTTGGAAGGTCACAAGAACCATCATCACAACCAGCAGCTGCGTTAAAGTTACAAGCTGCAGGGTCTGTGCAACCAGAGAAGGTGCACAAGGCAATATCAGGACATGCGTTTGGATCAAAGTTACAAGCTGCAGCATTTGTGCAACCATTAGCTGCACCAGCGCAACAGTTGTAAACGTCAACACAAATTTGATCCCAGTCAGTAGTGATACAAAATGGATCATCGTTTACTTGGGCTAGCGCGCAAGCTTGATCAGCAAGAATGTAGTTCGCTGGTTCATCACCGGCGCAAACGAGCACCATTGGCTCAGTGGTTGAAGTGCTGAAATCAGTTGGGATGTAGTATTGAGGTAAAATGCATGAGCCATCATCTGTAGTAGAGGCAGGATCAAAGTTGCAGGCTCCGATGTCTGTGCACCCGGGAATACCAGAAGAAGTAAGACAGAAGGGATGCGTGGCTTGTGAGCCAAAGTTTCCTCCAGCGATCATCTGCGCTAAAATATTTCCTTGGTCATCAACGAGTGTGTAATCTCCAACAACACCATTGTATTGCATTCCATCTCCGAAACTGTCTAGCACATCAAAGGTGTAGCACCCTTCTGGAAGGCATCCTGAAAATGTATATGATGTTTGTGCACTTGCATATGGACCTCCACTAAAAACAACAGCTCCGAAGCTATCTGTGATACTCCAGGTTGTTTCGCCTGGATAGTCGTCTGTAAGCAGTGATAAGTCTATAAAGATTCCACTTGAAGTTGTGCTGAAGTTTGAACTCCCAGAATTGTTACTGCTATTCTCATCTACAGTCCCGTTTGGGTTATCAACTGTTACATTGAAAACATGTGGTCCGTCAGAAACGGATGTAGTTGGCAATGGAATAACAACTGTACCCGAAGAAGCTAAACTACCAGTCCAACTTCCAGATTGTGTTCCAACGCCATCAACGTTATAGGTATATGTAAAAGAGGTTAAAGTTGCTGATCCTGCATTGCGAGCGGTAAACTCAGGAGTTACAGATGAAGAGCAATACGAACCGTTTGGTTCATCAATACTTTGAAGTTGCACATCATTTGCTACAGAAGGCGAGAGGGGGTCGTATCCGTCAATTACTAATGTAGCGCATCCTGGCGAAAGCCATTGGCAAAGGAATGGGAATGAAACATCAAATTTACCGTAGTAGTCGTTCACATTGTTTGAGCAAGTCGCCTGGCCGCCATAAAGCTGACCAATCACACGCTGATTTTGATCAAACAATGGAGATCCTGAAGACCCCGGTTCTGTTGTTCCATCTTCCCAGTTAAAAACTTGCCAACAGACAGCACCACCAAAATTTGCCGTTCCTGCTGCATCGACATCAAATGAAATCTTTTTAAGATCGCCTGAAGGATGGTGAATCGCAACTTGTGAAGAAGGATTAACTCCAGAAGCATCCCATCCAGCATAAAAAGGATTGTATGCAGTTGGAATTGGGATTCCGTTATTTATTTCTATCAGCGCCATATCAGACCCGGCGTTTGTAACTAAAAGGGTAGGGCCTCCAACGGTGTCAAATGAGCCAACATTATTGGTTGCGCAAGTGGTACTTTGAAAATTGAATCGAAACACCCAATTCGCAACAGAACCTCCCAAACAGTGATTCGCCGTTAGGAAGTAAGGATGTCCATCATTTCCTGTATTGTTCACCATGTTCCCCGTGCAGAGTCCGTTTCCGTTCACTACAATTATGGCAACTGAATTGATTTGATCTTGCCACGGGTCACCAACTGCGCAGACAACGTTATTGTTGCAGGCACCTGAATCACCAATACCTCTGGCGGCTTTCTCCACATCTCGGTAGGCGTGGGTAACGGTCTCAATCTGTAGCAGTGAGTTGCCAAATTCGGCAGCAGGCTCATAGTATTCTACAATGACCTGATTACCCGGAATAGGGTAGGTACCGAATCCTGTATTGTTGTTATTGTTGGCGCTGGTATAAGCTCCAAGAACATGCGCGTAATCAGGTGTGTAGATAAAGAGTCGGCCGCCTTCGGGCAAATCAAATTGATCAAAACTTAAATTGATTGAAAGGGCTTCTGGCGAAGAAATACCAAGCAGCCAAACACGGTCTCCATTTGGAAGGACATGCCAATCTCCTGAATTGTTCAGGTTCTTTCCCATGACGAAGTTCTTTCCAAAACGATAAGGGTTGTCTTTGTACTGATTGTTGATTTCATCTTCAACGAGCATTTCTTGTAAGTCGAATGCTTCTGTTTCGATGACTGGGAATCGCCAGTTGATTTTTTCGTTTTCGAATGTAAGCGGATTGCCACCTTCGTTAACTTGGCTGTAGCCTGAAATACTACATAGCACGACGGTTAGCACCGTCAAAGTGTATTTTAAAGTTCGATTCATCTTGCGATGTTGGTTAATGGTTAGTTACCAGAAAATAAAGTCATGGTTAATTTACGAAAAACATTTTGTCTATTCGTTCTACGCAGATCAATCAAATTTGTTCTGGTCTGGTTAGGATTGGAATCCCACTGGTGATTTTACAGCGCAAAGGTCAGAATGATTTGCATTACGGAATGCTATCTACTTTAATTAACTCCATTTGGAATGGTAATCTACTGGGGTTGAAATTATTATGAAAATGGCCGTACATAAATGGCCGACCCTACGTGGCGCATCTTTACATAAATGGCAGGCCCTACGTGGCACATATTGTGATTGTTACATGCAGATAGTGATCAAAACATGAAGGGATTCACCGTAGGGTTAAAACATGAAGGGATCTGCCGTAGGGTTGAAATATGAAGGGGTCCACCGTAGGGTTGAAATATGAAGGGATCCACCGTAGGGTCTAAAACATGAAGGGATCTGCCGTAGGGTCAGCCATTTATGTCTGGCCATAAGGTAGCATCAATAATTCTCAATTTGGACTCTACCTTTTATATAGGAATAGGACTAGCCCTTTCCCCAAAGCGAAGTTCGGCACAAAAACAACGCCCGTAACATCAACTTTGTAGACGTAAGGAAGTGTTTTGTAGCCGTTAGATTTTTGAGGGTGCATAAAATCTAAATTCGTGATTTGAATGATGAATCGCTCATTCATTTTAATGATGCCTATAAAAATGGCCAGACATAAATGGCCGACCCTACGTGGCACATATTGTGATTGTTACATGCAGATAGTGATCAAAACATGAAGGGATCCGCCGTAGGATTAAAACATGAAGGGATCCACCGCAGGGTCAGCCATTTATGTCTGGCCATAAGGTGGCGCATATTGTCATTGTTGCATGCAGATAGTGATCAAAACATGAAGGGATCCACCGTAGGGTTAAAACATGAAGGGATCCAACGTAGGGTCAGCCATTTATGTCTGGCCATAAGGTAGCATCAACAATTCTCAATTTGGACTCTACCTCTATATAGGAATAGGACTAGCCCTTTCCCCAAAGCGAAGTTCGGCACAAAAACAACGCCCGTAACATCAACTTTGTAGACGTAAGGAAGTGTTTTGTAGCCGTTAGATTTTTGAGGGTGCATAAAATC
>Ga0222686_1000173_pt1 | contig 27748 bp, 29 predicted proteins | sample AntAcemetage1159_FD_181400 | JGI IMG/M metagenome (GOLD analysis project Ga0222686, IMG submission 181400) | Saline water microbial communities from Ace Lake, Antarctica - #1159 | ecosystem: Environmental > Aquatic > Non-marine Saline and Alkaline > Saline | place: Antarctica: Ace Lake...
GATACCGCCACGCTGGTCGCGCGCGCTCGCGCGCATCCATTCGCACTGGTCTGCGCCTCCGATGGCACCCGCATCCACGCCGCACATGCGCCGATCCTGCTCGACGAAACGGCAGGCGCGCCAGTCTTGCGATTCCACCTCTGCGCCGCGAACGCGGTGACCTCTGCACTCCTTGCGGGGAGCAGGGCGCTCATCGTGTTTACGGGTGACCATGCCTATGTGTCGCCGGTCTGGTATGGCCAGGACGACCAGGTCGCCACATGGAACTACCTGTCCGTCGAAGCAGAAGGCCCCGTCACCCGGCTGGACGATACAGGCGCCACAAGCTTGCTCGACGACCTGTCCGACCTGTTCGAAGCGGGCCTATCCCCCAAACCGGCATGGACACGCGCGAAGATGTCGCCTGGCCGCTTCGAGGCCATGCTACCCGGCATCCGCGCCTTCTCGCTTGCTCCCACACGGTTGGAAGGCATCACCAAGCTCGGCCAGAACAAGCCGCAATCGGCCCGCGACGGCGTCATCACCGCCCTCTCCGACCGTGAAGATGGTATCGCCATCGCCAACCACATGCGTAAGCTCACATCATGACCCAGCCGCCTGCCGCCTTCCTCTCTGCCGCGAAAGACCTGCTTGGCCCCAAGGGCTGGAGCGAGGATCCCGACCGCCTTGCCGAAGTTGCCACGCCCTGGCGCGGCGCCTATCAGGGCGAGACGCCCTTCCTCGCCCGTCCTGCCAGCACCGAGGAGGCCGCCGCGCTCGTCACACTCTGCGCCACTCACCATGTCGCGATGACCCCGCAGGGCGGCAATACTGGCCTTGTCGACGGCGGCACGCCGCATGGCGAGATCGTCGTCTCGATGGGCCGCATGCATGCCGTCCGCTCCATCGACCCGTTCAACAATTCCCTCGTCATCGAGGCGGGCGCCCCGCTCGTCACCGCGCAGGCCGCCGCCGAGGAAGCCGGACGCCTGTTCCCGCTCTCCCTCGGCTCGGAAGGCACTGCCACGATCGGCGGCCTGATCTCCACCAATGCCGGCGGCGTCGCCGTGCTGCGCTATGGCATGATGCGCGACCTGATCCTCGGCCTCGAAGTCGTGCTGCCGTCGGGCGAAGTCTGGGACGGCCTGTCGGGCCTGCGCAAGAACAATACCGGCTACGACCTCAAACACCTGTTCGCCGGTGCCGAAGGCACGCTGGGCCTGATCACCGCCGCCACGCTGAAACTCTTCCCGCAGGTCCAGCGCGCCAGCGCCTGGGTATGTTGCGACAGCACCGAGGATGTTGTCGCCCTGCTTGCCCTTGTGCGCCAGCATGCCGGCGACACTGTGACGAGTTTCGAAATCATACCGGCAGGTGCCATCGACATGGTGATGGCGGACATTCCGGGCACACGGGACCCGCTGCCGTCCGATCTCCCGTGGCGGGTACTGATGGAAGTCTCCATGGTGGACGAGGCGCATGCCCGCGACGCACTGGAAAAGGCCCTTGAGGCAGCCTTCGACCAGGGACTCGTCAAGGACGGCACCGTTGCCAGCAGCAAGGCGCAGGCGCAGAGCTTCTGGCACATCCGCGAGACGATCCCGCTGTCGAAACGCGCCTATGGCACTGCCATCAACCAGGACATTGCTGTGCCGGTCAGCCGCATCCCCGCCTTTATCGATAGCTGCAATGCCGCCGTGCTCGCCGTGGTGCCCAGCGCCGAATTCGTCATTTTCGGCCATGTCGGCGACGGCAACCTGCACTATTCCGTCTGCGAACCGTCGGGCGCCGTCGCCCCCGTCCTGCATGCCCATGTCGCCGACATTACGCGCGTCGTGTTTGATCAGACCATGGCGCATGGCGGATCAATCAGCGCCGAACACGGGGTCGGCCGGTTGAAGCGCGACGAGCTCGCCCGCTTGCGTCCGCCCGCAGCCACCGACGCCATGCGCGCCATCAAGAAGGCGCTCGACCCGCTCGGCATCATGAACCCGGGCCGGGTCGTGTCGGTATAGGTCACGCGCTCCGCTAATCGCCGCGGTCAGGCGTACGCGGAATACCCAGGCAGGCAGGACTGCTTTAAAAACAACCTTGTTTATTATTAATACTTTTCCGGCCGCCATCGTCGGAATCGCAATGAATGCAGCAGCTGAAGTACTCTATATACTGAAGATTCCGAACCTTGCCCGCTGTTATCATTCAGGTTTCAACTGAATCAACTATCGCAATACTTGCCACGTTTGAAGCATTGCCCCCGCGACCCCATCGCAGGGCATGGACGAAATGTCACGAAATCCCAGTGGTGACGGGGGATTCTAACGAAACCTTCAGTTCACTCCGCACGAAGAAAACGTAATACGGATTTGCGAAGTGTAGAGGGAAGTCCAATGAAACCGACGGCGCGCAAGCAAGCGCAAACGATCGCGGCAAGCCTTGTCTTGGCCGCTGTTTTGACCGCCTGCGGCGGCGGAAGTGAGGGCGGAACAGGCGGCGGACAGCCCACGGCCCCCGGATCACCGCCGGGATCGCCTCCACCACCTCCTCCGCCCCCCCCGCCACCATCACCGCCTCCTCCCTCCGGGCCGTATGAAACGCGGATTGATGACGAGGCTGAAGCACAACGCGTGCTGACACGGGCGACCTTCGGAGGCGATTATGCCGGCATCCAGGCAGTAGTCGGCATGGATATCGAAGACTGGGTGGCTGCTGAAATCAACAAGCCGGCCACGCTCTATCTTGCCGGGCTGGCCGCCCGCCAGAATGCCGGCGAGAATATCGACGCCCAGGAACACCGGGGCGTGCTTTGGAACAACATGATCGGCGCCAACGACCAGTTGCGTACACGCCTGGTGTTCGCGCTGTCCCAATTGTTCGTCATTTCCGATGCCGACATGTACGGCCAGACTCTGCAAGTCGGCTATTTTCTCGATGTCCTCGCCAACAACGCTTTCGGAAATTACCGGGATCTGCTGGAAGAGGTCACCTATTCCAGCGCCATGGCGCGCTACCTGACCTATTGGCGCAACCAGAAGGGTGATCCGGCGACGGGCCGCATGCCGGACGAGAACTATGCCCGCGAGCTCATGCAGCTTTTTACGATCGGCGTAGTCGAACTCAACCAGGACGGCACGCCCAAGCTGACCAATGGCCGTGAAGTCGAGACGTTCGACAATGACGATGTCGAAGGCCTTGCCCGCGTCTTTACCGGATTCAGCTGGGAAGGCCCCGGATTCTACACAGGAAGCCAGGGCAACAATTCAAAGCGCCTGGTCATTTTTGACGGCGAGCACTCGTCGCTGGAAAAGCGGTTCCTGGGCACGGTCATTCCCCCGAACACAGGCGGAGACGAAAGCGTCAAGATCGCCCTGGATACGATATTCGCGCATCCGAATGTCGCGCCCTTCGTGTCACGCCAGCTGATCCAGCGGTTCACGGCGAGTTCGCCGAGCCCGGCCTATGTCAAACGCGTCGCCGATGTCTTCGATGCAGGTCGCTACATCGCAAAAAACGGCACAGTTTTCGGAACGGGCGAGCGTGGCGACCTGGCGGCGACGATCGCCGCCATCCTGCTCGATCAGTCCGTGAACGACAACACCGCCACGACAGACGTCGAGAATGGGAAGATTCGCGAGCCGGTCCTGAAATTTGTTCACTGGGTCCGTGCCTTCGACCTGACCGACATCGACTCTGCCCGCGAATTCACGCTGAGGGATGCGTCGAGCCCCTCGTCCGGGTTTGGGCAGCAGCCCCTGTTTGCGCCGTCAGTGTTCAACTTCTACCGGCCCGGATTTGTTGCGCCAGGTACCGAAACCGGTGCACGCGGGCTCACCGCGCCGGAATTCCAGCTGGTCAATGAGGGCTCGGCCATTGGCTTCATGAACATCATGACGCGCTTTATTTTTGACGACACACCCCATTCGGGCACCGATCCCAGCTTCACACCGGACTATGGTCCGGAAATCGTCATCGCAGACGATCCCGCCGCACTGGTCGACTATATCGACCTGTTGCTGACCGGGAACACGATGACCCCGGAACTCAAGGCCGATATCGTTGAGGCCGTGACTGCGGTTCCTGTGACATCGGATGCAGATCGCCAGAGACGCGCCCAACTCGCCGCGTTCATGACGATCAGCTCACCCGCCTTCGCAATCCAGCGCTAAATCCAGATTCAGGGATAACCAGAATGGCTAACATGAATCGTCGCAACTTCCTCCGCTCCGGCGCCGCCACGGGCTTTCTCGCAGGAACGGGCGTGCTCAGCACCCTGGCGAGTGGCAAGGCTTTCGCTGCCAATACCAGCGGATACAAGGCGCTGGTCTGCATCTTCCTGAAGGGCGGCATGGACCATGCCGATACGGTCATCCCGCGCGATCAGACCTCGTATGACCTGTTGCGAAACGCCCGGCCCGGTCTCTATGGCGCCTATGGCGTCGGCTCCGGCACGTCGTCGCGTGATCTCGCGAGACTACACGCGCTCAACCCGACCAATGCCGCGAGTTTCGGATCGCGCCTGTTTGGCCTGCCCGAGCAAATGTTGGGGCTCCAGGAAATCTTCGAGGCGGGCGAACTGGCCATTGTCGGCAATGTCGGTCCCCTGATCGAACCGACGACACGGTCGGACCTCACGCGCATCGGCGCACAGCTGCCACCACGCCTTTTCTCGCACAATGACCAGCAGTCGACCTGGATGTCTCTGGGCGTCGAAGGTGCCCAGTATGGTTGGGGTGGCGCGTTCGCGGATGCCGCCCTGCGGGCCGATTCCTCACTGAACCCGCGCTATGCCATGGTCTCCGCCGGGCCAAATGATGTGTTCCTGTCCGGCAAGGAAGGACGTCAATTCACAACGAGTGCAGGCGGGGCCCAGGGCGTTACCCTGGTCGACCAGCCCTTTATCCTCGGCGGCGAATCCCGCTTCAATGCGGCGCGTGACCTGCTTGACGAATATGTCTCCAAAACCGGCTATGGCGAGACCAACCTGTTTGCCCGCGACTTTGCCCGCCAATCCGGCAATGGCGTGATCAACAGCCGCGCCTATGATACGGCACTGGAGTCGTCATCCGGTATTGCCACCGTGTTCCCCGGCAGCAGTATCGGCTCCCAGCTGCGGAGCGTGGCGAATACGATCAGCATACAGGATAAGCTCGACTCCAATCGTCAGGTCTTCTATGTCTTTATGGGTGGCTTCGACACACATAGCGGCCAGACCAATACTTTGCCCGGCTTGCAGACGGCGCTTTCTGAAGCGATTTCGGCCTTTCGGACATCCATGGTCACCCAGGGCAAATGGAACGACGTTACCCTGTTCACCATGTCCGAGTTCGGACGTACGACGATCGACAATGGCGACGGCACTGATCATGGCTGGGGTGGCCACCATTTCGTCACCGGCGGATCGGTTGCCGGCAAGCAAATCTACGGCGATATTCCGACGCCTGACCTCAACGGGGAATCATTCACCTCGACCCATGGTCGCCTGATCCCGAAAGTGTCGGTCGAACAATACGCCGCGACCCTGGGGTCATGGTTCGGGCTCGACGCAGGTGAACTCGCCGCAGCGCTGCCCAACCTGTCGAATTTCAGCCAGAAGAATCTCGGCTTCCTGGGCGGCGCGACGACCTGAGCAGCCTCAGCGCGTCCGGAGCCGGAGCAGGCTCTGGTCGAGATCGGATACGTCAGGCACACCGAGCAATCCGAGAAGCCGGGCGACATCGACCGACATGATCTCAAGCGCGCGCGCCACTCCGGTCTCGCCGCCGGCGGCAAGCCCATACAGGCAGGCCCGGCCCAGCGCGACGCTGGTGGCACCCCGCGCGATCAGCTTGAGCACATGGCTGCCGCGCCGCACGCCGCCATCCGCAATCACTTCGATCTCGTCCAGCACAGCCTCACGCACCTCCGGAACAAGGTCCACGACCGGCACCGACGTATCGATCTGGCGGCCACCATGGTTGGACAGCCATACGGTGCTGGCGCCCGATCCGACGGCGCGCCTCGCATCCTCGGCCGTGCTGATGCCCTTGATCGCGAACGGACCGCCCCATTCCTTCGCCATCCATTCGGCGTCTTTCCAGGTCATTGTCCGGTCGAACAATTCGTTGATCACGCCCATCACGTCACGCCCGCCCGTATCAACGCCCTCGAAATTCGCCGGGCCGATCTCGGGAGACCGGGCAAGGTCGGCGAGGTAGCCGGGACGCGCCAGCGCCTGGGTTGCCGTTTTCCAGTTCACTGAGGGCGGAATGGAAAAGCCATTGCGCGGGTCGCGCTCGCGATAACCGGCCGATACGGCATCGACCGTCAGGATGCAACCGACATAGCCCGCCGCCTTGGCCCGGGCGAGAAAGTCCCGCACGATGCCCCGGTCTTTCCAGACATAGACCTGGATGAATTTCGGAATGTCCGGCGCGGCGGCTGCAATCGTTTCAATCTTGTGGCTCGCCAGTGTCGAGACTGAATAGGCAATGCCCGCCGCCTGCGCCGCGCGCGCCGTGGCGAGTTCTCCCTGCATCGGATGAAATAGGCGGGATGCCGCTGTGGGAGAGACGAAGTAAGGTTGTGCATTGGGTTGGCCGAGCACTTTGGTCGCCGTAGTGATCTTCGACACGTCAACCAGCGCATTCCACACCCACTCATAATCGGCAAACCGATCGACCGAGCGGCGCAAGGTGATCTCGTCCTCCGCCCCGCCATCGATATAGTCGAACACCATGCGCGGCAGGCGCGCCTTCGCCAGGCTGCGCAGATCGTCGATATTGATGGCGTCAGCCGCTTTCATCGTATTCCCCCGGAAATGTCATGCGCTCCCGAATGCCCGGGAAATATCCTTGTGCGATGACAAGACCATGCCAGCACCTGCTGTGGCAAGTCGTTCCCCAAGGCCAGCATCCGCCTGTCCCCACTGGTGAAACCCCACGCGGTCAGCGCCGCCCGAACAGGCGCTCGACATCGGCCAGTTTCAGCTCCACATAGGTGGGGCGGCCATGATTGCACTGGCCGGAATGGGGCGTCGCCTCCATCTGCCGGAGCAGCGCGTTCATCTCGTCGCTGTTCAGCCGTCGTCCCGCCCGCACGGAGCCGCGACAGGCCATGTTGCCCATCACTTCCTCGAACCGTTCCTTTAGGGCAAGCCCGGCCTCATATTCCGCGAAGTCGTCGGCGAGGTCGCGGACCAGGCCGATCGCGTCCATCTCCCCGAACAGAGCCGGGGTCGCCCGCACGCAGACGGCGCCCGCCCCGAACGCTTCGATCTCCAGCCCGAGTTCGGCCAGTTCATCTGCGCGCTCCAGCACCCGCGAGGCTTCATCCTCGGTCAGTTCGACAACGTCAGGGATCAGCAGGGCTTGGCGCCTGACGCCGCCTGCCGCCATCTGGCGCTTCATGTCCTCGTAGACGAGCCGCTCGTGCGCCGCGTGCTGGTCGACGATCACGATTCCATCAGCCGTCTGCGCCACGATATAGGTTTCGTGCAATTGCGCGCGCGCCACGCCCAGCGGGAAATTGCCCCGCGCAATGTCAGGCACATCTTCGACCCGCGCTGTCGGCGCATCGTCATGATCGAAGGACTGCGGCGCAGTTTCGGCGAATCCCGACGGCGGATAAGACGGCGCATGGTAGGCATAGCCCCCGCCGGATGGCGGTCGCGACTGGAACAGCGCCCCGGACGCCATCGGCGCTTCCGGCTTGGCCCGCCCGAGTGCAAACCCGGCGACCGTCGTCGATGCCCTGTGCCCGGCTGCGGCCAGAGAATGCCGCAAGGCGCCAATCATCAGTCCTCGTACATTCCCGGCATCGCGGAAGCGCACTTCCGTTTTCGCCGGGTGCACGTTGACGTCGACATATTCCAGGTCGAGTTCGACAAACAGTGCCGCCATCGGGTGACGGTCGCGTGCGAGGAAATCCTGGTAGGCCGCGCGGATCACGCCATTGAGCATGCGGTCCTTCACCGGGCGTCCGTTGACGAACATGAACTGCATCTGCGCATTGCCGCGATTGAGCGTCGGCAGGCCGGCAAAGCCTGTCAGCCGCACGCCCTCGCGCTCGGCATCGATGGCCACGGCATTGTCGCGGAAATCCCGCCCCATGATCGCGCCAAGGCGGGTCAGCTGCCCGGCCTCACCGTCGGCTTCGGCGGCATGGCGGAACAGGCTGCGGCCATTGCTTTCCAGGCTGAAGGCAACGGTCGGGTTCGCCATGGCGAGCCGTTTGACGACATCGGAGACCGCCATGGTCTCCGAGCGCTCGCCCTTCATGAATTTCAGGCGCGCGGGCGTGGCAAAGAACAGGTCGCGGACCTCAAGGCGCGTTCCCGTCTCGCTGCGCCCGGTAAAGGCGGCAGGCCGGGGGCCTTCGATCCGTCCCGCCTCGACGAACACGTCAGCGGCGTCCTCGCCCGCCGCGCGGGATGTGAGCGTCATCCGGCTGACGGAGGCGATGGATGGCAGGGCCTCGCCGCGAAAGCCCATCGTGTGAATGTTCAGGAGGTCGACGTGACCATCGGCGCCGGGGGCCAGTTTCGACGTCGCATGGCGCTCCAGCGCGACCAGCAGGTCATCGGCCGACATGCCACAGCCATCGTCCTCGATGGCGATCCGTTTCAGGCCGCCTTCTTCAATCGCGATCGACACGCGCGTCGCGCCCGCATCCAGCGCGTTCTCGACCAGCTCCTTCACCGCCGCCGCAGGGCGTTCCACGACCTCCCCGGCCGCGATACGGTTCACCACATCGGGCGGCAGTCTGCGAATCTGGGGCTTCGGGCGGACGGAATCAGGCATGGCGCAACAGTAAACCAGCCAGCAGGCTTTGTCGCGGGCTGGCATCATCGGTGCGAAGTGTCGCGCTGCATATGGTTGCAACGCTCCCGGCATCGGCTCACAATGCAGCGAGACCCGTCTGAAAAGGATTCCGCGCCATGTCGCCATTTCTGAAATCTGCCACAGCCATTGCTGCCTTTGCCCTAATCGTCGCCTGCGGCGGTTCCAGCACGGATGCAGCCTCAACCGAAAAGCCGGTTGACACGGCGGTCGCCGCTCCGGCGCCGGCTGCAACGCCTGTTGTCGCGCCCGCTGCTGCACCGGCCCTTGGCGAGCCCAGCTCGGAATTCGCCGCCCTGCCCGCCCCCTACAACACGGCCGATTATGCCCGTGGCAAGCGCACGTTCAAACTGTGCCAGTCCTGCCACCTTACCGCCGAGGGCGCCGGCAACCTGGTCGGCCCCAACCTGCACGGCCTGTTTGGCCGCGAAATCGGCACGCTGGAAGGCTTTGTCTATTCGGACGCCCTCATGGAAGCCGACTTCATCTGGGAACCAGGCCATCTCGATGAATGGCTGACCAATCCCCGCGCTTTCCTGCCGGGCAACCGGATGAGCTTTGCCGGCGTGCGCAAGCCTGAAGACCGGCTTGCCCTGATCGCCTACCTCTTGCTGGAAACCGGCTATGAAGCCCCGGAAACGGAAGAGACGCCCGCGCCCTAGCGGCGGGTGGTCAGCGCGATGAGGTAGGCATTCTCCTCATAGATCCCGCCAAATTCCTCGCGGTATCCGACCGATATGTCAAAATGCCCGACATGATAGCCGACCTGGCTCTGGAACTTGTTCGAGTCGGCGCTGTCATTGCTGCGCTCCAGCCATACCTGCTGGGTCACGAATATCCGGTCTGACCGGTCGGCGCCATAGCCGAATTCGGCCCGGCGACGCCGGCATCCATCCCGGTGGCCGATCAGCGCGACGTCGCTGAACAGATAGAAACCAAGTGACTTGCGCACGCCTGAATAGCCGCCGCTGACCCGCGCCTCCCCGCCCCATTCATCGCAGCCGAACGTGCCGGCAATCGCGTTGCCGTAAACGGCCCCCGCCTCGGCCCCGAACGTGAAACCTTTGCGCGACCAGAGCTGGCGCCGCAGCGACACGCGATAGGATTGCCGGTCGATCTGCCCGGCACTGTCTGCATAGAAAACCGCCTCGGTCTTGCCCGTCAGCGTCAGCCGGTCGGTCAGCCCGCATTCACCCTAGGTATCGGCCCGCATACCATCCAGCCCGTCCAGCGTTTCCGCCGTGACGAGGCCGCGCACGTAGAAGCCGCCGGCATCATGCGCCCATGGCCCGGCCTCGGCCGGCACGGCCACGACAAGCGCGCCAACAAGAACAATCCCCAATCCCCGCATGGTTGAAAACCTAAGGGAAGCATCCGCGATCGCCCAGCAGATTCTGGCGCCGACGAAAATCGCTGCATCAGACGTCCCAGGCCGCGTTCTATAGCACGATGCGATAGAGGTCAGGATCCTCGAATGCGACCCCCTTCACGTCCCAATAGGCATTGAAGGCGCGCACCGTGCTGAAGCCGGCCCCCTGCATTCGCTGTACGGCCGCGCCGAACCGCTTAGGCTCCGGCAGGTAAAAGACCAGCAGATTGTCTTCGGTGGGGGCGCGTCCTGCCGCATGACCATGCGCCCTTTTGAATTCGAGATGATACGGCGCGCCCGGATGGCCGAGCATGATGCCATCAAAATCACCATGCCCGCGAAACTCGTAAGGGACTTCAAAGCCCAGCCCGTCGCGATAGAAGGGCTATAGGGCATCAAGATTATCGGTGGGCCGGGCAATCCGGATCGTGGCGTTTTCATCGGTCATGTCTGCTCCCTGACGTCTGGAGCGCGACCTATCCCACCTCAACCTCGGTTGAGGTCAAGTGCAATCACTGGCTTTCGCCCAAAAGAAAGCCCCCGCCAGGGCGGCGAGGGCTTTTCAGGGGACGCGAATGATCGCGTTGACCGCTTAGAGGCGAAAGCGGATCTGGTCGGACCAGAAGCGCTCGAGGCGCGAAATGGTCTTGTTCAGTTGCGACAGGTCGTCGTGGCGAACACTCGCCGTTGGCTCGAGGGCCGTTGCCTGCTTTTCGAACAGGTTGGCAACACGGTCACGCACCTTAAGGCCACGTTCGGTCAGGCGAAGCGTCACCGTCCGCTTATCGTCCTCGGAACGCGTCTGGATCAGGTAACCGCCTTCCTGGAGTTTCTTGACATTGTACGACAGGCTGGTGCCGGCAAAGGCGCCACGAGCCCGCAGGACAGAGGCCGGGGCCTCATCGTCGCCGATCTCGTAGATCAGCAGGGCCTGGACGCCGGTCAGCGACCGTTCACCACCGCGCTCGAGGTCGTCCTTGACGACGTCGTGCAGACGACGGTGCGCCTGCTCAAGAAGGGACAAAGACTTGAGAAAAGACTCGCCAACGGAAAGGGGTGCAGTTTCCTGCATATCGGAGATCATCATTACTTCCACCATCACTCAACTTTTGTTGTAGTTTGAGTAGATTTACGCGATCAATCCTAATTATTTGATAATCATACCCTCTTCTCAAGTGTTGATTGTTAACAAATGGACGAATTCATTAACCGTTACTGCCTCGAAACGTGTTTTCGGGTCATTTGGGGCACAATTTACGCCTCATGCGGGAATTTCGGTCACCGCAGGCTCCTGTCCGGCACGCTTTGCATGGTGAATACTTGTTAAACAGGGCCGGGCGCCCAGTTGGATGAATGTATCGGTCGTTACTTGGCGCTTATACTTGGAGCCAGATCCACGATCAGTCGAATTCGAGTTCATCCGGCCCGAGCGGCTCGAAATACCGGGCGACGTCGGCGTCGCTGACATCTTCGAGACGCGCGGGCGACCAGGCCGGCGCATTGTCCTTGTCCACGATCACCGCCCGGACACCCTCCAGGAAATCGGGGCTCTGCACCTTGCGCCAGCCGATGCGATATTCCATCCGCATATTATCCCTGAAGTCCGTCAGGCGCCCGCCTTCGCGCAACTGGCGCAAGGCCACTTTCACGGTCTCGGGCGACTTGGTGCGCAGTACGGCCACCTGTTCCACGGCCCAGTCACTGGCATCCGCCTCCAGCGCTGCCACGATCGCTTCTGCGCTGTCCAGCGCAAAGCATCGGTCGATCACCTCGCGGTGCGGCTGGAAACTGCCTGCGGGCACGGCATGGGTCAGCCGGCGCAATATCTCGTTCAGCAGGCCAGCCGCATCGACCGAGAAATCCGCGCCCTCAACCTGCTTCTTCAGGTTCGCGACCAGTTCGGACGGCACGAAATGCGTCGCCACGCGCGCGGCCGCCACATCTGCGCCCTTCAGGCGGGCGCCGGTCAGCGCCAGCCATGTGCCCAGCGCCCCGGAAAGCCTTGGCAGGAACCAGCCCCCGCCGACATCCGGGAACAGGCCGATGCCGGTCTCCGGCATCGCAAACACCGTCCGCTCGGTCGCCACCCGGTGCGACCCGTGCACGGACAGGCCGACACCGCCGCCCATGGTCACGCCGTCCATCACTGCCAGCACAGGCTTGGGAAAGGCTTTCAATGCCGCGTTCATCCGGTATTCAACATTGAAGAAGGCCCGCGCCTCGCTGGCCTCGCCCGCGCCGCTATCTGCCAGCATGCGAATGTCGCCGCCCGCGCAGAAGCCGCGTGTGCCTTCCTCGTGCTCGACCATGACAAGATAAACGGTCGGATCGCCCGCCCAGCGTTCCAGTGCCGACAGGATCGTCTCGCACATGGGCGCATTCAGGGCATGCAGGGCCGAAGGCCGGGTCAGGGTGATACGGCCGAGTCCCTTGTGAACATTGATCCGGACATCTTCAGCCATGGGCGTTTCCTTTGTCAGTCATTGTCTGAATGCGTCAAAACTCGCCTTAACATGGGGCGGTCTGTTTACCGGTTTCTGTCACATATAAATCTGGATGCACCAAACCATGCCGTTGCGTCCGACAGGAAGCAAAATGAATACGACAATGAATCGCAGGGGCCGCCGGACTAATCTGGCACAATCCGGCATGATCCGGCTCGGCTTTTTCAAGCGCCTGCCATGCGAAATCCGGAACGTGTCGCCGGGTGGCGCACGCATCGTCACTCCCGCGGGAGTCGACCTGCCCGAAGTGTTCGTGATGCACATACCGAACTGCAAGAAGCCGCGCACCTGTATCCGCCGCTGGCAGAGTGGCTCGGAAATGGGCGTCGAATTCAAGTTCGACTAGGCGCTCCGCGATCAGTGTAGTGCGCACCCTTCCAGCGTAATGCGGTGCATGATGCGGCGCTGGCCGTGATAATCGTTCAGAGCCCAATGCCAGGTTGACCGGTTGTCCCAGAACGCCACCGATCCCGGCTTCCAGCTGAACCGATAGGCATGCTCCTTCTTCATCGCATGCGCGAACAGCCGCTCTAGTAATTCAGCCCCCTGCTCTTTTGACATGCCCGCAATTGCGACCGTGAAGCCCGGATTCACATAAAGCGCCTTCTTGCCGCTCAGCGGATGCGTGATCACCACTGGATGGACAACGTCCTCCAGCACGTCGGCCGCTGCCGCATTGCCGATCCGTCCGCCGCCCGCATCGGTCGTGTTGTAATAGGTCTGTTCCTGCGACCCGAAAATATGCTTGGCGGAATGAACGGCATTCAGGCCCTCGATCTCCGCCTTCGTCGCATCGTCCAGCGTGTCATAGGCGCGGTACATGCTGGCAAAGAACGTATCCCCGCCTGTCTCCGGCAGTACCCGCGCGACCAGCACCGACCCCATTGCCGGCGCCACGTCATAGGAATGGTCCGTGTGCCAGCCGCCGCCAATATTATCCTTCTGGTCGGCCTCCTTGGCCACCATGGCAATTTCCGGATAGTCAGAGTGGGCGGCAAAGAAGCGGTTGATATTGATCGGCGCGAACCGTTCGCCAAAGGCAATATGGTCGTCCTCGGTGAGGTCCTGGTCCCGGAAGAACAGCACGCCATGCTCGGCATAGGCCTGCTTGATCGCGTCCATCTCATCGCCCGTGACCTGTCGCAGGTCGACATCCGTTATCTCTGCTCCCACGCCGGGCAGCCCTTCAATGCGCATTGCGTTTCTCCCATTCGCGCCGGCTTCAGCCGGTCTCGTGAGATCACTCTAGCGCAGAAGTTCCGTGTCGCAATGCCAGCAATCCTCACCCAGGCCCGACCCGATCGGGCTGCCCGGCGGCACGTCCACACCCGGGGCAACCGGGGCGGTCGGCACGGCGGCGCGGGAAAGGTGCGCCGCTATCTTTCGGGTGATGTCCGCGCGGGTCGCCATGTCGATGCCACTGGCGCGCCGCCCCGTCGTCGCAATCCGCTGGCTCAACAGCGCCAGGTAGGCATCGGTCCGGGCAACTGTCTCCGGGGTCGCGCCAGCATCCGACGCGAGATCGATCAGCATTGACGCGTATCGCACCTGTTCGCGGCGCAGGATACCCGCCTGCCGCGGCGTGGCGGGCGAGGCGAACACCACGCCCTCTATGCCGCCCAGCACATCTTCAAATGCCAGCGCCGCCGTATAACGCCGCTCGGTCTCGATCAGGCGCGCGACACGCGCCGGATGCAGCAATGCGCCCAGCGTCTGCGACACCGCCGTGTCGGCCGCCGCCATCAGGTCGAACATCGCCCCGGTCGTGCCCGGGAAATATTCTGCGCCCGAGGCGCCTGCGCCAAAGGAGTCGAGCGGCGTGTTGAGAAGGTTCAGCGTTTCATCGGGAAGGTCGAGTGCCGCCGGATCGAGCGTCGCGAGCAATGCCGCGAGCGCGGCCCTCTGGCGCGCGGCAGGCACGATCGCGCCTGCCTGCCCGCGATCGCCGCGCACCGAATAGCGGAAATCATACCCGCCGATCGATTTGGCCGCCGCCGCAACCTCATAGCGATGGTACAGGTAGACCGGCACCAGAACCGCGCGCAGGTCATAGGTCGGATCGCCGGGCCGGATGACATCCAGCCCGAACCGGCCAAGCGCGAATTTCCGCACACGCATCGTCTCGTTAAGTGCCGCAATCGGGTCGTTGCCATTGTCCCACACGCTGGCATAGGGATGGCTGCTGCCCAACCCGCGTCCCTGCGCATCGTCGACGAAGCGCAGGCCGCCCGCATAGGCCGCGCGCAACACCTTGTCGCCTGCGGCGCCCGCATCGGTTCCGTCAGGATATTGCGCATAGAGCCAGGTCGCGGCCACCTTGTCCCATGCGCCGATGCCGACATCATAGGCCGACGAGAAATCCAACGCGCCATCGTCGTCCACCGTCACCAGCGGCGCGGGGTAATCCATCACCGAGGCGCGGTCATTCGCCGAGGCCGCGAAATTGTGCGCAAAGCCAAGCGTGTGACCGACTTCATGTGCGGCCAGTTGTCGGATGCGCGACAGCGCCAGCTCCACCGGGTCGTCCGCTTCGCCCGTGCCGGTCTTGGCTGTGCCGGCCAGCCCCTCGAAGATCATCCGGTCCTGCCGCACCCGCTGGCTGCCGAGAATGACGTTCGCCTTAAGCATCTCGCCGGTGCGCGGATCGAACACACCGCCGCCATATGACCAGCCCCGCGTCTGCCGGTGCGTCCACTGGATCACATTGTAGCGCACGTCGAGCGGATGCACGCCCTCGGGCAGGACCTCCACGCGGTAGGAATCCGGGAACCCCGCCGCCGCGAACGCATCCGTCCACCAGGACGCGCCTTCGATCAGCGCCTGGCGGATCTGCTCCGGTGCGCCGGAATCGACATAGAAGACAATCGGCTTGATGGCCGGGCTGTTCGCCGTTGCCAGGTCACGCTTCTCCAGCCGGAACCGCCGTGCAAAGGACTGGCGCACCTGCCCCGACAGAGGTGCCGAGAAGTCATAGAAGCCGACATCAATCGCGCCACTGCGCGGATCGAACATGCGGGGCTCGTAGCCGTCGTCCGGCAGGCGCACCAGCGACTGGTGCTGCACCAGCGTGAAGGCCCGCCCGTCCGCCGCCGTGGCGCTGACCTGAGACTTTGGCTCGTCGCTCGTCAGTGTCAGGAAGGCATCGAACTCGGCATTGTCCGGGAAGCTCAGTGCCTGCGAGGCATCGGGCATCGACCGGTCCTCGGCAATCGCAAAGTCGCCGCCATCGGCATGGCCCTTCAGGGTGCCGCGCACATTCAGTGCATCGCGCGTCAGGAATCCTTTCAGGTCCACCAACAGCGCCCCGTCCAGCCCCTCGGCGATCACGTCCCCCGACCAGATGAACGACCGCGCAAAGGATTCCCGCACCGCCTTGCGCTCCAGCGCATTCTCGGCGCTCGCACGGTAGGTCCAGTTCTCCTTCTCCGCGATCACCTTCTTGCCGACGCGCCGGAAAGCCAGGATCTGGCCCTCATCGAAATAGCCCCGGTCCAGCCCGATCGGATTGGAGCCCAGCCCCGCCGTCAGCCCCGCCGAATGGATCGCCCGCAGGGACACGCCGTCGGCATCCGGCGACGGAAAGGCAGCGAGTACGCGCCCGCCCTTGGCGTCCACATAGAGATCAAGAAAGCCCGCCTTCAGCGCCAGCCCCCGGGTCGCACTCGCCCAGTCCGCCTCGCCCGGCGCCTCTGCGGCACCGGCCGCTTTCGGCTGCGCGGCACACGCCACCGGAAACACGGCAAACACCGCAAGCAAAAGCGAAGCAACAAGGCGCATGAATTCTCTCCGGGGACAGCTGGATGCCCGCAAGCTGCCGCACAAGCCAAACGAATTCAAACCCTTTCTTGGAAATCAGGCGGAGGGTGTGCCCACGCACAACGAAACCTGCTATCCGCCCTCGCCCCACAAACCGCACTCATCCTGAGCGAAATCGAAGGATGGCCTCACAGGGCCGCCCGCTCCCCCCGGCGCATCCTTCGGCTTCGCTCAGGATGAGCTGGGCCGGGCGTGAAACGCCACCCCTCACCCCTTCAGCATGTCGCGCGAAATGATCACGCGCATGATCTCGTTCGTGCCTTCCAGGATCTGGTGCACGCGCAGGTCGCGCACGATGCGCTCGACGCCATAGTCGGAGAGATAGCCATAGCCGCCATGCACCTGCAGCGCGTCATTGGCCACCTTGAACGCCGTGTCGGTGACAAACCGCTTGGCCATCGCGCACCAGCGCGTCGCGTCCGGCGTCTTGGCGTCGAGCCGCCCGGCGGCCTCGTACAGCATCACCCGCGCCGCCTGCAGCTCGGTCTCCATGTCGGCCAGCTTGAACTGCATCGACTGGAATTCCGCCAGCGCCTTGCCGAACTGTATCCGCGCCTTGGCGTATTCCACCGCCTTGTCGAGCGCGAGCTGCGCGCCGCCCAGCGCACAGGCCGCAATGTTCAGCCGCCCGCCATCGAGGCCTGCCATGGCGAATTTGAAGCCGTGTCCTTCCTCGCCGATCCGGTTGGCCGCCGGCACGCGCACGCCGTCAAGGATCACCTGCGCCGTCGGCTGGCTCTTCCAGCCCATCTTGCGCTCATTGGCACCAAAGCTGAGCCCCGGCGTGCCCTTCTCGATGATGAAGGCCGACACGCCCTTGGCGCCATCGTCCGACGTGCGCGCCATCAGCACGTAAACGTCCGAGACGCCCGCGCCCGAGATGAACTGTTTGGTGCCGGTGATGACATAATCGTCGCCATCCTTCACCGCCCGCGTCTTCAGGCCCGCCGCGTCCGATCCCGATCCCGGTTCGGTCAGGCAATAGCTCGCGATCAGGTCCATGCTTGTCAGGCGCGGCACCCATTCCCGGCGCAGCGCGTCCGACCCGAACGTGTCGATCATCCAGCTCGCCATGTTGTGGATCGAAATGAACGCCGCCGTCGACACGTCGCCATAGGCGAGCTGTTCGAAGATCAGCGCCGCGTCGGTGCGCGTCAGGCCCGATCCGCCAACATCGTCCTCCACATAGATGCCGGCAAAGCCGAGCTCGGCTGCGCTCTTGATCACGTCGACCGGGAAATGGCTGTCGCGGTCCCAGGCGTCCGAGTGCGGCAGCAACTGGTCGCGCGCAAATTTCTGCGCCATGTCGCGGATCATGACCTGCTCATCTGTAAACATGGCGCTCATTTGCATTTCAGCCTTTATTCTCTAGAAGCAACAGCAATGACAAATAGCTGCTGCGAGAGTCAATGCGACGTCTACCTGAAGATTATGCGATCTCACGGTCGACACAGGACGAAATCCCCGCGCTGATCGCCATCGATCTAGCCGCCGGCGCCCTGTTTGCAGACACCGGCCTGCTTTCCGCCGACGCGCTCACAGACCATGTCCCGCCGAAAGTTTTCGAACAGGCCATCGCGACCAGCGACCTCATCATTGCCCGCTGCCCCGCGCGCCAGCCGGTCGGCTTCGCCCTCACGTCCCGGCGCGGTGGCACGCTCTATCTCGACCAGATCAGCGTGCATCCCGGCCATGGCCGCATGGGAATCGGCGCAGTCCTGGTCGACCGGGTCGTCGCCGAAGCCCGGGTCCGCAAGCTGCGCTGCGTCACGCTGTCCACCTTCCGCGACCTCGCCTGGAACGGCCCCTTCTATCGCCGCATGGGATTCTGCGAGATCGCCCGACCCAAACTGGCCGACTGGATGCTCGACCTTGAAACGGTGCAGTCCGCCAGTCTCGATGTCTCCCAGCGCTGCTTCATGAAACGCAAGGTAGGGTGGTTGTAGCGGCCCCGGATTTGCCGCATCTAGGCAGTCATGACCCAGTTTCCCCAAGCCTTCCCCGCCACGCGCATGCGCCGCCTGCGCCAGTCCCCCTGGATCCGCAGCCTCGTCGCGGAAAACACGCTCACGCCCGCCGACCTGGTCTGGGCCATATTCGTGCATGACGGCGAAGGCCGCGTGCCGGTCGGCAGCCTGCCGGGCATCGATCGCCTCAGCGTCGCAGAGGCCGCCGCCGCCGCCCGCCGCGCCAGCGAGCTCGGCATCCCCGCCATAGCGCTTTTCCCCTATATCGGCCCCGAAGGCAAAGACGCCACCGGCTCCGGCGCGCTCGACCCCGACGGCCTCGTGCCCCGCGCGCTGCGCGCCATGAAGGATGCCGCCCCCGAAGTCGGCCTCATCACCGATGTCGCCCTCGACGCCTACACAAGCCACGGCCATGACGGCCTGCTCGATGAAGACGCCACCATCCCGAATGACGCCACCGTCGAAAAGCTCGTCATCCAAGCCCTCGCCCATGCCAGTGCCGGGGCCGACATTGTCGCGCCGTCAGACATGATGGACGGCCGCATCGGCGCCATCCGCGCGGCCTTTGACGAGGAAGGCTTCACCAACATGATGATCCTCGCCTATGCCGCCAAATATGCCAGCGGCTTCTACGGCCCCTATCGCGACGCCATCGGCTCGGCCAAGTCCCTCAAGGGCGACAAGAAAACCTACCAGCAGGACCCCGCCAACAGCGACGAAGCCCTGCGCGAAGTCGCGCTGGACCTCGCCGAGGGCGCCGACATGGTCATGGTCAAGCCCGGTCTTGCGTATCTGGACATTGTCCACCGCGTTGCCACCACGTTCGGCGTCCCCACCCTCGCCTACCAGGTCTCCGGCGAATACGCCCAGATAAAAGCCGCCGCCCAGAACGGCTGGATCGACGGCGACCGCGTGATGATGGAATCCCTTATGTGCTTCAAACGCGCCGGCGCCAGCGCGATCATCACCTATTTCGCGGAAGAGGCGGCGGAGAAGCTGGGCTAGCCCCACACACCGAACTCATCCTGAGCGAAGTCGAAGGATGGCGGCTACGAGCCAAAAGTCGCGTCGCGCCCGCGCTCGTGCTTCGACTTCGCTCAGCATGAGCGCTCCAATTAACCCGGCTGCGCCCTCCCAAACCCTAACGCAACCGTAACCACCCCCACGCAGTTCCACCCTATTCCTGCCACGATTCCGGCCTAGCCCTCGGCGGTCAAATTCAGGAGCCCGCCCATGATCCGCATGCTTTGCCTCGGCCTCGCTGCCGCCTGCCTCACCGCCGCCCCGGCCGTCGCCGAGGACCGGTCCGAACAGGTCGCCACCTGCATGATCAGCCACGCCACCGAGGCTGACATCTCGCAGATGAAACAGCTCATGCTGCTGGCCCTGCAGGAGAAGCGGGACGAGGCCACGGGCGTGCTCGGCTCGCTCATGCTGACGGCCGGCCTCAGCGCGTCGGGCAATTGCGGCGTCGGCTTCAATGAAGTCGGCACGCCGATGTTCGAATACGCCATGCGCCTCTATGGCGAACACCTCGGCACCAAAGTCCTGGAACGCTCGCTGGATGCCATGGGCCTGCCGATGCAATAGCGGGATATGGGGGCGCGCAGTGACCTGTTCCCCCCGCGCGCCTTCTGCTAGCCTTGGCGCTGTGCCAATGGAACATGCCCGGATATGCCCCAGCTCCTCATCGTCTACCACTCCCGCACCGGCGGCACGCGCCAGATGGCCGAGGCCGCCTGCGCCGCTGCCAGCGATGAAGCAGAGACGATCCTGAGGCGCGCTGGCGACGCCACGCCGGAAGACCTGCTCGCCGCCGATGGCTACCTGTTCGCCGCGCCGGAAAATCTCGCCGCGCTGTCCGGCGAGATGAAGGAATTCTTTGACCGCTGCTATTATTCCGTTCTTGGACGGATCGAGGGACGCCCCTACGGCCTCATGGTCTGCGCCGGGTCGGATGGCGAGAGCGCCATCAAACAGGCCGCCCGCATCGCCACCGGCTGGCGCCTCAAACAGGTCCAGCCGCCACTCATCGTCTGCACCCACGCCCAGACGCCGGAAGACATCCTCGCCGAAAAGACCATTCCCGGAGCCGATCTTGCCAGATGCCGCGATCTCGCCGCAGCCCTCGCCGCCGGCATCGCCATGGGCGTATTTTGAGCAGGCCGGCCTGTTTCCGCTGCAAGGCCCCGGAAATTATTGCACCGGCCGCCGCGAGCCCCTACCAATGGACCCATCACACGCACGGAGAGCCTCATGACGCACCGCCAGATCCCCTTCGCTTTTGCCGCCCTCGCCGGTCTCGCCCTGCTGGGTGCCTGCGGATCGGGCGATGCCCCGGCGGCGGCCGATGACGCCGAAGTCGCCGCCACGCCTCTCGCCAATGGCCTCACCGCCGCCGAAACCGTCGCAGCGCGCCAGGGCCACCTCAAGGCCGTCGGCAAGGCGTTCAAGACGATCAGCGACGGCCTCAAGGAAAGCGAGCCTGACATGGCCGCCATACAGGCCGCCGCCGCCAGCGTGACCTTCGAGACGGCAGGCATGGCCGACTGGTTCCCCGAAGGTTCCGGCCCCGCCTCCGGCGTCAAGACAGATGCCCTGCCCGTCATCTGGGAAACCCGCGCTGATTTCGATTCCAAAACGGCTGACTTCAAAGCCGCCGCGGCCACGCTGGCCACGGTCGCCCAGGTTGGCGATATTGCCGCCATTACCGAGGCCTTCAAGGCCACCGGCGCCACCTGCAAGGCCTGCCACCAGACCTATCGCGCAGACGACTAGCGCCGATGCCCCCCGCCGGCTCGCGCGTCCTCGTCTGGGACTGGACCGTCCGCCTCTTTCACTGGCTCCTTGTCCTCGGCGTGGCGGCCATGTGGTGGACGGGAGAACAGGGCATGATGGACTGGCACCGCCGCCTCGGCCTCATCCTGCTCGGCCTCATCGTCTACCGCCTCTTCTGGGGCCTGGTCGGCCCGGACACGGCGCGTTTTACCCGCATGGTCGCGCGGCCCGGCGCAATCATGGCTTGCGTGCGAGACCTCATCGGCCGTCGCCATCGCCCCCATTTCGGGCATAACCCGCTCGGCTCGCTCAGCGTCTTCGCCATGCTGCTTGCCCTTGCCACGCAGGTCAGCACGGGCCTGTTCTCGGTCGATGTCGACGGGCTCGAATCCGGCCCTCTCGCCAGCAAGGTGTCCTTCGAAACCGGTCGCCTCCTCGCCGAAATCCACGAGACCAGCTTCAAGGTCCTGCTCGCGCTCATCGCCCTGCACGTCATCGCCATCGCTGCATACCTGCTCTTGTTCAAGGACAATCTTGTCCGGCCCATGGTCACCGGCCACCGCCCGCAAACGGACTTCGACACCCCTCAGCAAACCCTTCGCGCCCCCTGGCCGCGCATCGCCGCGGCAGCAGCAACTGCGTGCGCGGTTGTTTATGGCGTCCTCGCCATCGGCGGCTGACGTGAAGCGCCACCTCCCGATTTGCCCCGCACAGGGCGCCGCATCCTGCAGCCCTTGCTGGCAATCATTGTAAACGTGTCCAACACCCTGCGTTCCTGGCGTATCATCGCGGCATCATGCTGACACGCCGCGCGCATCTCTATGCCTTCGTGCATCCGCTGTTCTGGCCCTGGCTGTGGTTCCAGCTCTGGCGGCTGGAGGCGTGGCAGCGCGCAGCAAAGCGCGGCGTCCTGTTCAGGATCGACCGGTTCGGCAATCTTTCCATCAATACGATTGGCGACGCGCCGCGCGATCCGCGTGGCTATCATTATGACGCGCCGCCCGTGCCTGCATGGGCCGCGCCCGGCCTTGCCGTCCGACATGCCGGAAGCCTTCGCGCAAGCGGCCCTGCCCGCAGCGCCCCCGTGCCGCGCCCTTCGCGCGCCCTGCTCACCTGTGATGGCGCCGGCTTGGCTCGACACGTCCTAGGCCCGGCGCTCCATGCCGAATTCAGCCCCATTCAACCGGATGGCCCCCGCCATGCCGGCCGCTGGCGCTGGCGCAGGTGCCTAGAAGTTCACGCGATTGGAAACGGCGCCGTCCACGATCAGGTTCGCGCCAGTCGTGTAGGTCGATAGCGGGCTCGCCAGGAAGACGGCCGCATTGGCAATTTCCTGCGGCGTGGCACACCGGCCCATCGGGTTGCGGGCATTCGCCTGCTCGAAGAATTCCGGCATATTGGTCTTCACCGTGTGCCAGATGCCGCCCTCGAAATAGACCATGCCCGGCGATACCGTGTTGACGCGAATGCCGGCGGCGGCATGTTGCCGGGCTAGCCCCTTGGCCATGTGGATCAGCGCCGCCTTGATCGGGCCATAGGATTCGCCGCGATCGGACTGCGCCGCAGAGATCGACGAGATGATCACGAAGGCCGCGTCGCCCTTCGCTTCCGCCGCTTTGGCCAGCAATGGCTGGGCCGCCTCGAACGCGTTGACCGCGCCCAGGATATCCAGTTCGAAATTCTGCTTCCAGGCCGATTCGTCATTGCCCTGCGCCATGGCGCCGGCATTGGAGATCAGGATATCCAGACCGCCCAGCGTCTTGCCCGCGTCGGCAATGAAGCGTTTCAGCGCCGCGCCATCGGTAATGTCCACCGCCGCGCCCGTGGCTTTCACGCCCATCGCTTCGAGGTCGCTGACCGCCTCGGCCACCTGGTCCGCATTGCGCGCGCAAACGGCGACATTCGCGCCCTCGCCAGCCAGCGTGTCCGCAATCGCGCGGCCTATGCCGCGCGTGCCGCCCAGGATGATGGCGTTCTTGCCCTTCAGATGCATGTCCAAAACCGTATCCTCCAAAAGTGTTTTCTGTGTGCTGGGCGCAAGCCTAGCCCGCCTGTCCCGGCGCGACCAGACGCGACAAGCGTTCAAGGTTCGCCAGCAGCATCTGGAGCGTCATCTCGCGTGCCCGCTCCGGCGGCTTGCCGATCAGCCGGCCCAGCGTTGGCCCGAACAGGCCGACACCAACGGCCAGCGTCACGCTCAGCAAGATCAGGTCCTCGACCAGCTCTGCCGGCAGGTTGGCATTGGCCATCTTCTTCTGCGCCACTTCCTGCACGGCTTCGCGCACCAGGGTCAGGCGGCTGGTCTCGTCGGTCAGTTCCAGCCAGGCCGCCAGCCGCGCCGCACCGCGAGTCTCGAACGCGTCAAACAGCGTCCGAAGCGCCACTTCACGCGCCGCCGCCGGATCGTCCAGCGGCACATCCACCGCCATGATACTCTCGACCAGGTCTGCGATCATGCGCTCCATCAGCGCTTTCTGGACCGCGTCAATCGACCCGAAATGGTGCAGCACCGTGGCATTGGCCACGCCCGCCGCCTTGGCGACATCGGCCAGTCGCAGGGATTGCGGGCCCTGCGCCACGAGCAGGGATTCCGCCGCCGACAGGATATTGCTGCGCGACGCTTCCGGAGAACGGCGCACACGCGGGGCAGGTTTAATATTTATTGACATTTTTGTCAGTAACGTTAATTTTGACCATAAAGCCAGTCCGGATTTCAGTTTCATGAGGCACCAAGCACAATGACGCACAAGCGCACACCCGAAGATGTAACGATCCTGCCCCGCGACTTCCATTTCGACATGGACAGTGCGCGCGAGGGCCACTGGCTGGACGCCAACCCCGTCGCCACCGCCATTTTCAACGCCATGTCGCTGACCTTCCCGGGCGGCGAACGCCTGTTCATGGACGCTGTGAAGGCCTATCGCGGCAAGGTCGACGGGAAACTGGCGCAGGATGTGAAGGACTTCATCGCGCAGGAGGCCATCCATTCGCGCGAGCACCACCTGCTGAACAACATGATTGATCGCGAGAAATACCCGGTCGCGGAAATCGAGGCGGCCATCGCGGAAAAGATCGCCTTCGGACGCTCCGGCGGCCCGATGCGTATGCTGATCGCCACGATCTGCCTTGAGCATTTCACCTCGATGATGGCTGACCTTATGGTCGACCTCGACGTCGATGGATCCCCGCTCTTCAGCAAGACCGAACCCTCGCTCGCGCGCCTGTGGCGCTGGCATGCTATGGAAGAGACCGAGCACAAGGCCGTCGCCTATGATGTCTTCATGGAAGCCACCAAAGGCTGGTCACCGTTCAAACGCTATTTCCGGCGCAGCCTGGCCATGCTGCTCATTACCCAGCAGTTCACGCACAATATCACCGAATACGCATCCAAACTGCTGGTCGCCGATGGTTACGAACCGGACGCGGCCCGGCGTGCCGTGAAGACGTTCCTCTGGAACAAGCCTGCCCTGTTTGGTTCAGGCTGGGCCATCTGGCTGTCCTGGTTCAAACCCGGCTTCCATCCCTGGGACCATGACAATCGCGATGTCATGGCCATCTGGAAAGAAGAGTTCAGCCTGGTCGCGGCCGAATAGGGGCATGACCGACACGTCACCCGCCTGGCTCGCCAAGGATTGTCTCGATGTCGGCGTGTTCACGAACCGTCGCGATGAGATGCTCGCCTTCTGGCAGCAGGAAGTCGGACTGCCCTTCGACCATATGTTGGCGCTCGGCGGCGGCCTGCGCCAGCATCGCCACGACCATGAGGGCAGCGTGTTCAAGCTGAACCATTCGCGCGACCGGCTGGCGCCCCGCACAGACGGTGGCTACCTGCGCCTCATCATCGCCCACGACAGCATCACCGCACCAACCGAACTAACCGATCCGGATGGCAACCGCGCCGGGCTCGTACCGCCCGGCCATGACGGCATCACCCAATGGGCCATCGAAGTCGCCACACCCAGCTGCGAGGCCTTCCTCGCCTTCTACCATGACGCGCTTGGCCTGCCGGTCGCCGACACGCATCCCTGCGCCGTCGCTTGCGGACGCAGCCTCATCCTCGGGCACATCGACCCCGCCCTTGCCGCGCGCACCGAAAGCGCCGACATGGCCCGGATCGGCTATCGCTACACGACGCTCCAGGTCGACAAAGTCGATCGCGTCCATGCGCAGGTCCTCGCCGCTGGCGGCACCGAAGGACGGGCGCCCGCCACACTCGGCAAGACGGCCCGCATCTCCTTCGTGCGCGATGGCTGCGGCAACTGGATGGAACTCTCCCAGCGCGCCTCGATCACCGGCTCTCTGGAACCGTGAGACGCAACTAGACAAGCGCCTTGCGCATGTGGATGACGGTCTTCACCTGCCCGTTCGCCGCCACCTGTTCGTCGCGATGGAACGGCGCATAGCCGCGCGCCAGGTACAGCGCCTCGCCTGCAATCGTCGAGCCCAGTTCGATCGTGCGAAAGCCCGCGTCCCGCGCCGCCGCCTCGCCCAGGTCCAGCAGCAATGAGCCAATGCCCCGGCGCGTCCAGTCCGGGTGCGTGTACATCGCCCTGATGCGGGCGGCATGGACGGCCGGATTGGCCAGCGCGTCATCACGCCCCGCCGTCTGGTCACCGCCATACAGCGTCCGCCGCTTGCCCCAGCCGCCGCACGCCACCATCACGCTCTCGCCGCCTTGTAAGGTCTCGATCACGAAATAGGTGCCGTCACGGATCAACGACTGGTCGAGCCCCATCGTCTCTTGCGCCGCAACAATCTCGTCGGCTGACAGGAAGGCCTTCATGTTCTCGGCAATCGACGCCCGCATCAGGGCGACAATTTCCGGGATGTCCGCCGCCGTGGCCAGGCGGTGCGTCAATGCCGCGACCGCCTCAGGCATCCCATGTCTCGTAATTCGCGCGCATGTAGGCCACGCCGTCCGTCACGATCTCCGCCAGCACGTCCATGTCCACGGACTCCAGGCGGTTGATGTAGAGACAGCTCGTGCCGATCCTGTGCGGGCCGAGCCGGGCGAGCGTCTGGCTCATGTCGCGGTAGCCCGGCATGATATAGAGCGTCATCGCCGCCTTGCGCGGGGCAAAGCCGGTCATCATGACGTCGCCCCCACGCCTGCTATCGTATTTGTAGTGATACCGACCAAAACCGATCATGGACGGGCCCCATATGCGCCCCTTCAGGCTGGTAACGGTCTCGAACCAGGGCAGCAGGCGTTCGGCCTCCCGCTTGCGGCGACCGTCATCCAGTGCGGAGATAAAGGCATGAGGCGAAACAATCGTGGGTTTAGTCTTATTGTCCGCCGCAGCCATGAATCGTCCGTTGCGTCAGCTTTCGCTTGTCTTGAAATTCTTCTCGGTCGAGGCCATCCCGAGGCGGACCAGCTCTTCTAGCGAGTCGAGGTTGACGTCTTTCAGCGCCTTGATGAAGATACACGACTTGCCCTTGTCATGCTTGCCAAGGGTTTCCAGTGGCGCGGTGAAATCCTCGAAATCCGGCGACAGGTAGACGATGATATGCTTCTTCGCGGGCTCGAAGCCGGCGATCATGAACTCGCTGCTGCGTCCGCTATCCATCGTGTAGGCATAGCGGCCATAGCCGACCTTGTGGGTTCCCCAGATCGCAGCCGGCAAGTCCGTCACGCGGGCGAACAGGGCCAGCAAGGTTTCGGATTCGGCCTTGCGCTGCTTGTCATCCAGAGTGGAGATATAGCGTTCGACACGGGTTTTCGGGACAGCAGAAAATGGTAAAACAACATTCATGGGCGTTGAAACGGTCCTTATAGGTTGAAGTTGGCGTAACCTTATCGCTACAGGCCCAAAAAGTCCAAAATATCCTGCACTTAGCCAATCTGGACCTTTGCGCCGAGATCCAGCAGCAGGATCAGCATCACCGCCAAGACCAGAAAAAACGCCGAAAGTCCCGCATTCAGCCAAACTGCCCGCGTCGCATTCTTCTGCTCGATCCACTTGCGCGGCCGGATTTTGCACAGCCGGAACACGATCAGCGCCGACAGGATCAGACTCGCCACGTTCAGCGCGAGCAGCAGGGCCGACCGCATCGCCAGTGCGAATTCCCCGCCGCCCGCGAACAGGCCGAGCGCCGCCGCCGGCGGCAGCAGCGCCGCCGCCACCATCACGCCGACCAGCGCTTCGCCCTTGCCGCGCGTCAGCGACAGCGCCGCCGCGCCGCCCGCCGCCATGGCGAGGGCGAGGCTGTCGAGGCGCACTTCGGCCCGCGACATCAGCTCATGGCTTTCCAGGTTGAGTGGGAGGAAGAAGGAAATCAGGAACGCCGAAGCCAGCGCCGTCCCGACGCCCACGCCCAGCGAGATCCCGCCCCGTTTCAGCAGGTCGAAATCGCCCAATGCGGCGCCCATCGAGAAACCGAGAATCGGCCCCAGCAGCGGCGAGATCACCATCGCGCCGATAACTGCCGCGATTCCATCCGAGTTCAGGCCGATAGCCGCCACGATCGTCGACAGCACGACCATAATGAGGAAATCCCGATCCAGCCGCGCGCCGGCGG
>Ga0222686_1000182_pt1 | contig 26591 bp, 29 predicted proteins | sample AntAcemetage1159_FD_181400 | JGI IMG/M metagenome (GOLD analysis project Ga0222686, IMG submission 181400) | Saline water microbial communities from Ace Lake, Antarctica - #1159 | ecosystem: Environmental > Aquatic > Non-marine Saline and Alkaline > Saline | place: Antarctica: Ace Lake...
GAATCAGGGTATGAATCCTGTGAATCAAGGTATGAATCAAGTCACGAATACATTGAATCTTATGAATCCTGTGAATCAGGGTATGAATCCTGTGAATCAAGGTATGAATCAAGTCACGAATACATTGAATCCAGTGAATCAAGGTAATCCACCCGAACCACCTATTAATGCGAACGACTCCTTTGATACCAATAAAACCAAAACGATTAAATTGAATTAAAAATACTATATTATATACTATTAATGGGAGACAAAATCGAAGAAGAAATGATCGTAAAATCGTTCGAACAAATGAAGCACTATTTAAACTTGGTGCACTATAAAACCACTAAAAAAATAGATTTGAATAAAATTCGCAAGGAGACTGTACTATTTCCTTTTACACACCAAGAACTCAAAGACGAACCAATCGTATATTTGATTTATTGCTATAGTTCCAGTAATTTCAATAAAACCAATTTAGAAAAAGAAATTTCAAATGTGAAAGAATTGCGGAAACAAGATACTTTGTTGATTGTCACCAAAGACTATTCGACTAGCACCATTCACGATTTGTTGCGTTCTAAATATTATGACTATTATATTAATATTTACAAAATACAACAATTACAATACAATATTTTAGAACATTCGTTCGTCCCCAAACATATAAAATTAAATGCGACCGAAAAAATAGAATTATACAAGACGTTTCACGTAAACGACGACAGCCAGATGCCACAAATAAGCAGATTTGACCCGGTCGCTTGCGCTATCTTTTTAAGACCCGGAGATGTATGTAAAATAATCCGTTATGATAAAATTTCATTTGAAAATGAATTTTACAGAGTTTGTATAGGATAATATTGTTTATCTATAATGTCATGTGATATAAATAAATTAGCGAAACAATATAATCAAGAGTTGGACCAGATGCCAAAAACAGAAAACTTATCCAGAATCAATACATGCGTCCAAGCATCCATTGACCATAAACTAAAGACTTTAGTAAAAAGCAACGAAGACCCGACGTATCGTGTTTCGTCGCAGAAAGACGACCTAACCTTTGAATCTATGAACGAAGCCTCCTTAGAATTGTATTCCAAGAATTTTTTTTACATCATGTTTAAATTATCTATTTTTATTATTTTGTTTTTTAGTTATTATCGATTATCAAAATAGAATATTTAGTTATATAAATGAATATTATATTGATTCTACTACTCCTCGTCATTGCTATAAAGGGGGCAAAATACGAATATATGACCGATAATGAACGTGTAACGAATATTATAGGATTAGGGTATCAAACCAATATAGCCGAACGAATTGCAGAAGATGTGAACGCGATTTGTGATATTCCGGCGGGGTCTTATGGCGCGGTTGCGCCTAGACTAGAGACGAGTCCTGAAATAGGAAATGAATTAGATTTTAAGGACTATAAATTAAAGATCACGTCAGGCGAAAACTTCCACGAAAAATTAAATACGGTTGAAGAAAAGGTTTTTCTTAACTTTTACGGACCTAATTTGTGGAGACCCGAATACAATAAATGGTTAGAACAAAGAAAAGAAAAAATAGACCTCGCCATAAGTACTATGTGCGATACACATACCATAACGAATACAGCCATCGTAAGCAAAGACTACGTTAGAGACAAAATTAATACACTTTCGTATTTGGAAAAAGTAGACCAAGAAAATTATTCAGCTTCTTATCTACGCGGTTCCAGTGACCCAGACTTAAACATAAGAAAAATACAATATAGAAGTCTAGAAGAAGATAATCTACAATTTTATAATTATTACATGAATTGGGGTTATTATCTTATTTTGGCATCTCTTATGATTCGTTTGTTTAGTGAATCCAAATTAAACCTGCGTTCAAATGGGGTTCTCTACTTGGTTCTATTGACATTGCCTATTTTCATTTATCCGTATGCGTTTAAAGCGGGGGATTATATCAGAGATATTTTGTTTACCCAAGCAGAAGATAGTCTTCCAAAAAATGCGTTTATGAACGATTAACATTCTTCTTCTACAATATGAAGATTTGACCATCCTAATTTAGGATATTTGCCATATTTTTTTTCCATGTATTCGCGCAATTCTTTGTTTGAAATAGAACTGTTTTTGCCATATTCGTTGGTGATCCATTGCTTGAATACATCGTTCACAATACCGATCTTTAAATTACCCGAATCACTGGGCTCTTCTACAATATTGGATTGACAGAAATACAACAAAATGTCTTGTCCTTCGCGGTATTTGTTGGTAGGCTCCAATACACACGGTCTATCTTTTACCTTTCCTTGCGTCACGAAGGCGACATCTACTAACATACTAAAGAATACTGGCACCCATTCTTTGAATTTATCGTCTAGTTTAGTATCTATTTTAAACTGATACGGGTATTGTTCTTTTGGAAATAATTTGTCCTTATAAGGATTTTCGGTAAACTTTGATTTAAACTCGCATACACGAATACGTCGCCATGTTCCGTCGTCGTTGCTTTTTACATCAAATAAAGTATTCGTACATACTACCAATTTAAATTGCGGAATAAATGTCACACTATCTTTAAACAAAGCGCGACATTGAATCGGGTCACCACCTGTAATTTCTTTCATAATCCCTTCGTTGATGGTGTCGCCTTTGCTCAATTCTTGCATCACCGCGTATCGCTTGCCGATAAGTTGATGTACTTCGGACGACGTGCCCCCAATGCTTGTTCTTTTTTGCGTAATAAGCGTGCTTGGAACGGTTCCTTTGTAGTCGCCCAATACTTTTCCCATTAATTCCACTAATTTACTTTTGCCATTGGCACCGAGTCCCAAATAAATGTTGAACGTTTGATTTTGATTGGTGCCTATAATCGTAGACGCCAAATGTTCCCACATATACTCGCGCAATTCTGTTTCTGGAAACAACTGATACATAAATTCGTCGATTTCGGTAATGACATTCGGTTTCGTTTCTTTGTAGTGTTCTAGCGGATAATAGTCGTTGTTGGTAGTATTATGAATATAATCTGAATGAATTCCTTTACGGAAAAGTCTATGTTGTATATCGACCACTCCATTTTTACAACCAATCAAATAGGGTTTAGAGTCTAACAATTTATAAAAAGCGCTATCGTAAAAGATTTCTTTGGATTCTTTCATTATATTATTTTTATCGTTCGTCGTCTTTAGTTTGAGCGAGATTTTCGCAAACTTGGAAGCTATTTCCTTTTTTTCTTCGGTATCGTCTGATGCAGGGAGAAGTCTTACAAATTGAAAGTATAAATTATACATTTCCGTGGACAATTTCGTTCGTAACGTAGTACCACTATCGTTTTCAATCCAACGGTTACTGTCAAATTCATACCAAAGATTATTTTTAATGTTTACACACACGAACGATTCTTTATAGAGTTGATACAATACATTCGCGACATCATAGTCTGTAATATGGTGAAAAGAATAATGAATATGTTTTTGAATACTATCGTTAAATACTTTTAGGTAGTCGTTATAATTGCCCTCTTTACACCAATAAATAATGGAACGATAACTCAGTCTTTCGTCGCGTTGGAAACTAGTCCACCTGTTATATAGGTCTGGAATGCTGTCGTACTCAAAATGTACGCTTTTACTACTAAACTTCACCCACGTGACGAATAATTTATCGCTTGTATTTTTTAGAGCCATCCCGACCTTTATCCATTTGTTATAGCTTCCTTCGCCGTAATAACTATCGTCCAACAAAAGAGTATACGCGTGTGTATCTTTCACGTATTGTTCGTCGATAGAAGTCGACCGAATAAGCTCTTTGACCGCCTGATCCAACGTAGCTTCGTCTTTGATGTCATAAGGTTTTCTATAGTTGGGTATTAATGTCATAGACTTTGGCTTAGAGACTTGTTCGCGCAATATCTTTGTGCGGTCATATTCTTCTTGAATATTTGTATTTAACACAACCAAGTCTTCGTTCCTGGCTGTAAAACATTTAAAATTATTCCATATAAAGTCTTGGTCAAAGTCGACTTGCTCTAGCGTCCATCCTTGATTGTAATGTCCTTTGAACACGTACGTCAACCGATACGATTCGTTGCCGGGTTTTCTAGACCCATACAATTGCCAATTGACCGACCCTTTCATAACGCCTTCGTCCACCACTTGGTCCCACGTATTGGTCAAGGGTAAATCGTGAAATATTTCGGGCGCCTGTTTCATTAATTTTTCGCGAAAGATTATTTTTTCGATTAGGTCCATTCGAACATCCATCACGACGTGAATGCCGTCTTTGGTCAAGTCTTCGCACGACGTATTGACGTGTGGTTTTTCGAATACATAACAGGTGATGGGGTCATTGGTCATTTGTTTCATAGTGCTTACCATTTGGTATAAGGCTTGCACCAACGAGACAATATGGGTCGTGCTATGGCAACGTTCGTCGACGATAGAAGAATACCGAAAATCCAAGTCAATCAACAAAGGACCTTCTTTTAGTTGTTTTTCTGTAAAATAAGCCTCGCGTTGGTCGACCAATACCATTTTTTTATAATTTTTAATAAATTCATTCATATGATCGGGTGGTACATAATAACAACCGCCGTAAATGCTGAGTTTCTCGCTTCCTATTTTGGTAAAATTGTAGAGGTTTTTATCTTTAGAAGCGAATTTCTTCATAAAGTTGTCCATATAATAAAGTTATACTTTATTTTTAAATCAATTTTAGAATAAAGAAAACTTGTATACTCTAACAATGAATAGGTCCATGAAACGAATCGTCTTGGATGTAAAAGATATTATGAGCATTCCCATTGATAATATTATGTATATCCCACACGAAGAGGTCATCACGATTGGATATGCCATGATCATCGGTCCAAAAAACACGCCGTATGAAAACGGGTTCTATTTTTTTGAATTTCATTTCCCGCCCGACTATCCATTCGTCCCACCCAAGGTGTTATTCAGGACATTTGACGGTAAAACACGTTTTAATCCGAATTTATACGTCAACGGCTATGTGTGTTTGTCGTTGTTGAATACTTGGCCTGGCGAAAAATGGAGTTCTTGTCAATCGTTGCGGTCTGTGTTATTGTGTTTGTCAACCTTGTTCAACGAAATGCCGTTGTTAAATGAACCTGGTATCAAGGCGACAGACAAAGACAACGAGCCCTATAACCGGATCCTACATTACAAAAACATTGAAGTCGCCATATTAAAGTGTTTGAACGTAGATTACATTGACGATTGTTTTAAATCGTTTTACCCTGTTATCAAAGCGCATTTTTTAAAGACGTATACAGATATAAAACTAGATCACCCGCATTTAATCTTACGAACCAATATCTATAATATGTATTGTGATACAGATTATTCTAAATTGTCTAAATTATTAGAGATGTTTTATAATGAATTGTCTAAAATTGATTAAAAAGTATTGGTATAATGTATTAATGAAGTTTTGTAGTGTATGCGAAAACATGTATTATTTAAAGGTCAACGAGGATTTAACCTTGCATTATTATTGCCAAAAATGCGGACATTCAAAAGAACAAGAAAAATTAGAATGTATCCAAGAAGTCACGTATAATAAATCCGAGTTCTCTCAACAAGACATCAATCCTTATCTTAAATATGATCCGACGATTCCTTATTCCACGACGATTCAATGTCCGAATCAGTCTTGTGACACCAATACACAGAAAACACCGAAAAAGGTCATCTATTACCGATACGACGAGCAAAACTTAAAATATAGGTATATGTGTTGCGTGTGTGATTCGTCGTGGAAACCTTAACAAAATTGATTTAAAAATAATAATAAGGCATAGTATAATGAGCGAAGAAGAAGACGAAGAAACCTATAAAGGTTCGGACGAAGAAGAAGAAGACGAAGACGACGAAGAAGACGAAGAAGAAGAAGCGGAAGAAGAGGTCGAAGAAGACGAGAGTTCGGCTATGGGTGATATAGAAGAATCTTCGTCAGACTACATAGGGGAGGATTTTAACCGATTTGAAAACAATAAAACGTATGTGAATACGTATCATCCAGAAGAAGTACATTTGTCCTTTGACGAAATGTATAATTTGTCTCTTGTTACAAGAGACGACAAGGGGACGATTGAAGACCCACTGCATAAAACCTATCCAATTTTAAGTAAATATGAAAAGGCTAAACTCATCGGGTTAAGGGTCGGGCAATTGAATCGTGGCGCGCCGCCGTTTATAACGGTCAATCATATGGTCTTGGATAAACATTTGATTGCGGAAGAAGAATTAAAACAAAAAAAAATACCGTTTATACTTAAGCGCCCTATACCCAATGGCTCGTTTGAATATTGGCACGTAAAAGATTTAGAATTGATTTAACATTTCCATCTATTTCCGCAATTGATACAAGAGACAAACGTTGTCATTGGTTCGTCTGCCGATCGTGTTTGTAGTTGATAATATGTGCATTCTTTTGACTTACATTTACCGCATTTAAATTTGTCTGTAGACGCTTTTATTTTTGGAAAATATTTATTATCCACGCGAGTTTTTTTATCTTCGGTCATGGCTTTCCATTGTTCGGGGTATAATTCTTGTTCGCTTTTAAATGAAATATCTTTACAAAACACCGGGTCTTCTTTAAGACGCCGTAAGAGGTCTTCTTCGTTTAAACATTGACGGATGACTTTGAATTTATCCAAATATAAAATAACAAACAAAGGGTTGTCCCAAGATTTCGTACTATTATAGGCGTTGGAACTATGAATACAATAATTGTATATACTTTTTTCGATGGTTTTACACGTCGGTTCGTCTGAAATATATTTGTGAATGTATTGCGTGATTCGGTGCCGAAATTCGTCGGGGTCCGTGATAATCATACATCCAATACGAATAAATATTTAAATCAATTTTTGGATAAAGCAAACTATATACTATATAGTAATGTTGCTTTTCTGTATATTCATTCTCTTGATGTATACGTGGAATAGACCGCGTATACAGGTGATAAAGGACCCCGATATTATTTTGTCTCCGGGTGGATTACTGGGGTTTTATGTGTTGGGGATAAGTCATTTTATAAAAAATAATTATAACATGAAATCAAAAAAAATAATAGGATTTTCGGCGGGGGCTCTAAATTCGATTTTCTTGTCTATGGATAAAAAACACGATGATTTATTTCTTACTAAATTATTCCAATTGAATTTACACGGTCGCATGTCCTTGCCTTATATTTTGAAAAAAACAATCGATTTGATGAATTCTATATTACATATAGATATGTTTGATACTACAGATAAATATATTGCCGTCACGACGGATTATTCACGCTTGGTCGGCTACGACCAATTTTTAAATATCAAAGACATGACCGACTGCTGTATATCCAGTTCATTTATACCGTTTGTCACGTATTATGATTTATTTTATTTTTATAAAGGAAAATGTTGTATGGATGGTGGTTTGTTATATGCTCATTACAAACGTTCTATGAAAGGAAAACATATATTATATTTGAACTATACCCTATTTAAGCGATTTAATAGATATCGTATACCCGGATACAGTTTGTTGAAAAAAAACTATAGTATTTATGAATTATATACGCTAGGCTATAGCGATGCCACGCAAAACAAATCCATATTGGACGCCTATTTTTAGTCGTATAATTCTTCTTTTAATTCCACCACAAAATCGTCTTTTAAATAGCCTTCTTTGGTGTATTCGCTGTCCGAATAGGTTTCTGAATCTTCGCTTCGACTTTCGTCGTCTAGTCTATGATCGCCGCCCATTTTTTTAGCATACCATTTTACCCATTCCGATAGAGACAAATCTCCGCTTTTTTTAAACAGACACAGCGTGCCAAAAAATAAACTATTTTCGTGTGGGGAAGGTAGTTCGTATTTATTTTCCTGTCCCGCTTTTCCTTTTGTTTTACCCCACAATTCGTAGTCCTCCCACGTATGCAACAAAATAAAATCTTTGTTTGTTTTATACCCGCACAAGCTATAAAATAGCTCAGGCGATTCTACCGTCCGACTCAACACCGTACCGGATTTTTTTAGAATTACTACATTAACCATTATTGTATATTATTATTATTATTTAAACCTTTTAAACCAATACTATTAATGAAATTATTTATTCAAAATTATACGATGGATAATTTTGAATCGTCTAAGTCGTATAGTCAAGAGTTCATTTATAGTCCGGTCGGAATCTTCTTATTCAAGCAGAAGAAATGGCGTAAACAAACGATCGTCCAAGAAAAATATTACGAGATAACCCATAAAGATATGTATATTCTAGTAGAAGACAATGTATACCACTACGACGCGATTACCCATATACCCTACGAGCACGTTACCGTGAAAGAAACCTTCGAAACATGTATTATAGATTATAATTTGTCTCTAATCAAACATAGTTACTTGAACCAAGAGTCTTATTACTTTGAAACGAAAAGTAAAGTGGACGAAGCTTTATTCGATACGTTGCTTTCGTTTTTATCTAAGAAATAATATAACTGTCGTGTATATGATACTATATACTTTCCTTATCCTTTTAGGTATTCATTGTATACTCTATTATATGAACATAGATATGTTACAATATTTTACACCGAATATTCCCGACGTGGAAGACAATATTATTGAATTATCAGAATCGTTGCTTTTACTTAAAGACAAAAATAAAAGGTATACATAATGTATGCCACGACAAATGTATTGTCTTCTTCGTCAAGTGTTTTTATACCGTGTGGACCGAAATACTTGGCGACGTTTAAAGAAGATAACCATAAACCATTATGTATTTTATACGACATTGAGCGTAAAATACATAAAAATGTATATGTAGCCTTTGACCCTGTCCTTAGCCTTGGCACGCAACTATATGGAACACTTATAGACCATGTATTCGTAGCAGAGAAATTAATGCTTTATAAAAATAAATCCACGCACAGCTACGACCAATTAGAACATATATTAGACCATTATATTGCCGAATCCAAAGCAAAGGATGTGTATAATTTTAAACTACCCTTCCGCACGGACTCAGAGCCTATTTTCGCCGCAAGTGAATTGAATTATAACGTCTATGGTATTTTACAATTTACGCCTAAAGCGAAACTATACAAATTGTCTAACTCATATGGACATTTTATCATAGACAAACATCCCGAATTAAGCGAAGTCTATAGACTATATGTAAAAGACGACGGAAAGGATTATTTTGTTTGTAATGCCTATGTAAACGATATTAAGACGAGTTATTTGCTACGAAAAATATTTAAAAATAAAATTAATTATAAAAATATTGAATATAGCGACGAGGAAACCGAAGTCGTTGAAGAGACCCGTTATGTCACATGTATTTGGCTACCGGTCCATAAAAAATGGAAGCCTTATACATTTAACGCGCGAAAACACGTAGATCATTTAAAAAAAATTACATCATTTGATTCGTCGGCAATCCGTGACCAAACAAAATCATATAGGCTAAAATAACCGACGCGATCAATATACTTCTATTTTCTGACACGTCTTGCGATTGTCCTAAAATATAAAACATAAATAAATATAATAAAATACCAATGACTAAAGCATGCACTACCATCGTTCTTCCTTTTTCTTTCATTATAAATATAAAATATAATAATGTTGGGTCAAAAACGTCTAGAGATGGAATATCTGGATCCAGTAAATGAAATCATATACAGAGTTGAGCCGGACAATAACCCTTTCGTTGAACCAGACTTCGAAAGAGCGGTCGAGTCTGAGGGTGTCCCTGTTGAACCAGTTGAGCCAGTTGAGCCAGTAGTTGAACCAGTTGAGCCCGTTGAGTCCATTGAACCTGTTATCAAACAAGTGGAAGAATTAAATCGAAATTATAACTGAAAGGCTGATTCTATGTGTTTTTTTTTATTGATGGGTGCGTTTTTCTTCATTATCATTTTATGATTATAAAGGGGTTCAAACCGTGTATTGTCTTCGTGCAGTTCGGGGTAAATTTTGGTCAACGGTTTTTCTGTGAATAAGAGTAATCGGTCGTATTTCAATAACTTACGATATTCTTGTATATTTAAATTTCCATAATATTTATCAAGCGTGTAAAACGGAGACGGAGCCATTTTGATGACTTCTTTGTAATCGTAAATTTTTCCGTATAAATAATTGAGCATTTGATACCGTTCGTATTTAATGGTTTCCACGATGGGCTCGTTGAATAAATAACTGGTCGCACATTCTGGACTACAAAAACAACCATATACTTTATAATTCTCTTTCATTTTTATCGTGGGAATGTATATCGTCGGGGTATCAAATGAACACGTACACCAAAAACAATTGGATTTATTGTGTATATTGTCTGAATGTAAATTCTTCTCTAATTCGCTTAATTTATCGTAAATTTTATTTTTTTCTTTCTCTTCGCTTTTATCATTCGCGTGTTCTTTTACTTTTTCGGGGTTGTGTGGTATAATTTCATATTGTACACATTCTTTCGTATAAGGTTCAATATTATATATGTTCGTATCCAATTCAGATTTAAAAATCTCACTTTTCTTACACTTTAAATGAAGAATCACCGATTGGATCATTTCCTTTTGGTCGTTTTTTTTCGGTTTTAATTCTACGATTTTACCACCTTTGGGTTTACGCCCCCTTTTTTTAGGTATTTTTACTTCTTCAGTCATACACACATGTGTAATATTGATTTAAATACTTTTACTAATGTAATAAATGAACCCATGGATCGAAAAATATAGACCCACGGATTTATGTTCTATCGTGTTAGACGACCATTATAAAATTATGTTTGATACTATGGTAGAGACCCTGTTTATTCCTCATATGCTTTTATACGGACCACCTGGTACCGGGAAAACTACCACGGTCCATTGTTTATTGGATACTATAAAAACGAAATATGCGATGAAACACAATATCATACAATTAAATGCGTCCGACGATAGGGGGGTAGATATTATACGACATACAATCTATAATTTCGTTCAGAGTCATGGGTTTTTCACAAATAGCGAATTGAAGTTTGTAATCTTAGACGAAGTAGATTCTATGACCAAACCGGCTCAACAATCGTTGCTATTGTTATTGAACCATTATAAACACGTACGATTTATTTTAATTTGTAATTATATCAGTAAACTCATCCAACCTTTGCGCCACAAATGCTTGACCATTCAGTTTTATAATTTATCTAATTACAAGGATTATTTAAATCATATCATTCAAAGCGAAAGCATAAAGATTTCAGACGATACATTAGAGGATATTATGTATAATTATTACCCCGATATTCGTTGTATGGTGAATGCGTTACAGAGTTATCATTACATCAAAACGGATTTTATAAAAGAAAAACATATACAACATATTTGTAAGCATTATTCTTTTTCATTATTAAAATCTAAAATGAAACCCTTTTATCCCAAAGATTTTTTGATAAAAATATTTATGTATATGTTAACCCATAGCGTCTTAGATAATACGCTATTGTTTTATATGAAAGAAATTTTATTACATGGGTGTGAACTGGACTATTTGGATAAAGTCTTTTTTAACTATTATTTGAATTTACAAAATTGATTTATAGACGTCTCACGACTAGTAGTAGATGCTAGAAGAACAATGGGCAAATTTTATGAACCATAGTGGTGTTTTGAAAGAAACTACCGACGATATTCCGAAGGATATTCCAGTATGTGGAGACATTGTTATTTCAACGAAAACCAAAATATTGTATTTTAATGTATCCATCGATTTACACGACATTTTTTGGAAATTAAATATGATTTCTTACGACGAACCACGAGAAGGTATCATCAAGAAGCAAATGAAATTTAATTTTAAAGACAAGGAAGACGTCCTTCGATTTGAAGACAATATACAAAAACTAACCTTGCCCATTGACGTTAAAATTTTAAACCAATTCGACACCCCGAGTGGTCGCGTAAAATTTAAAGATGTACGCAAAGTCAGCATTGGATTGTCTAAAAAAGACGTTGTCCAATTTAAAAAGAAATCTAAAAGTGCGTTTTATAATTGCTTTGTTGTTATTTATCGCATCTTGTTTAAAGACAAATACAGAGAAGTCCATCTTAAATTATTCAATTCGGGTAAAGTAGAAATACCCGGTATACAAGACGACCAAGTTTTAGAGATTGCGGTAGAAAAAATTAAGTATTTATTACAACCCTTTTACGACGTCACCCTTGACGAAGTCGTAGACAAGAGACAAACTATATTAGTGAATTCCAATTTCAATTGTAATTATTACCTACATCGTGAGAATTTGTTTCGGATTTTAAAAAAAGATTATAGTATCAAATGTTCTTTTGATTCTTGCAGTTATCCTGGCATTCAATGTAAATACAGGTTAGAAGACAAGCGAGAAATCTCGTTTATGATATTTCGAACCGGAAGTATTTTAATTGTAGGCAAATGTGAAAACGAAGAATTGTTTATGATCTACGAGTATATCAAAGATATTTTAAACACAAATTTCTCGCAAATTTATCAACAAAATACCATTACCAAAATCATTAAACCTAAAAAAAAAATATACAAAACTATATTTATTGCGTAAAATCTATAAAAAGAAAAAAATAACAATAATTCATATGAGCGAGGATATGCCTATTCCAAGTCAAAAAGTACTAATCAATGCGTGTAAATTATCGTGTAAAGAAGATAAGCCTATTATGATGGACTATTGGTTAGATTCCCACGCGTCCAAAGTGCTTATAGGCGTCCGAGAAAACGATGAAAAAATATTGGTGCGAAGCGAAGAAGAGTATACCAGTCCTATTTCTAAAATTTTCAAAGTAGGCGAAGAATATATTATTATGACCGAAAATTCGATTTATTTAGTATCTTCTAAAATCCCTTCACGGAAGATTAACACTTAATTTTTCATAAAATCTCAAAACTTTAGGGTTTGCTTTTATTTTAGTAAAATCTAACCCCTGAATATATAAACCGTCCAACGACTTCACGCGACTTAGCGCCACATACGATTGACCGCATTCGAATACGTTCGACCCAATGTTTATATTAGCAAATTCCAAAGTAATGCCTTGGGATTTGTGAATGGTGATCGCCCATGATAAAATAAGAGGCAGTTGTTGAATTCCGTTCGTGACGTGTTTTTCGTTAAACCACTTATGGTGTCCGATTACACGCGATGTATTTTTATAGAAGAATTTAACCATAGGCAATCCATGTTCGTCAAACCCGGTGACCTTTCCTTGGCTTCCATTCACAATGCCGTTTTCTTGGTCTAAATTAATAATACACATCACTTGCGAACCAATTTTTAATCGTAATTCTTCTTCTACCATCATATTCTTTTTCTGTTTACTTAATTCTTCTTCGACTTTTTTGTTTGGTGTTTCTATATATTTCATTTGGAATAGATGTTCTTTTCCTTCCAAATAAATATGTTCGCTTCGGTTGACTTGCTCCGTCAGTCGCTTGTTCGGGTACAAGAGAGTCGGCGAAATCGTTTCGTGTTGGGGTTTATGTAAACACGTATTCAGAATCTCCTTGCTTTTTTCGCTTATGATTCCTTCGCGAATTTCATTTAAAATGGTTTGATATACGGGGTCGCCTGTTTGACGAAAGTTTTCTTTCAACACCACGCTATGTTGAAAGCACTCGTCCCATAACAACGATTCAAAACAAAACGCGCTGTCTTTCGTCACAGGCGGTAGTTGATGAAAATCACCAGAACAAATGATTTGCATATTTCCGAATGGTTTTTTATTACGCCTAAAGTTTTGGGCGATTTTAAACAGCAACTCAAACAATTCGCGCGACATCATGGAGACCTCGTCGATAATCAATAAATCGGTATGTAGCCAGTTGTCTCGTTTACGATATTTTACAATCCGTCCAAGGATCATCTCGATCGGGTCTGTCCCTAACCCAATGCTTCCCCACGAATGAATCGTTTTCGCGTTACAATCCAACAACAACGCAGCGCAACCGGTCATGGCGGTGACGCTTACGTTTAAGTTACGTTGTTTCGCGTTTTCATATACTTTTTTAATAAAATAGGATTTACCCGTTCCACCGGGTCCAGTAATAAATACATTGTCTCCATTCAAATAGTGGTCGTAGGCTAATTGTTGCGTTGGTGAGAACTCCATGTTTATTTGTTTCATATAAATAATAAATCAATTTTCCATAAATGTATTCGTTTGTAAACACAAGTTCATTGCCCTCAATAAAAATATAGGTTTATGCGGCGTCGGGTTCATTTTAAGAACCTTAATCCTAAAAGTAACCTTAATTATATATAAGTAATCTATAAATTCACACACTTCTCCTGACCAACTGAGGTTATTAAACATGTCAATCGTTTATTGAACGATTCGCAAAAACTCATTTTCCATCGCGGGATTATTGGCAAAATCGTCCATTGCGTGTAGAAGTGGTTCTCGGTCGAATGTGGTCACCCAATGCTCTATGACCTCGTCTTTCCATTCTTGTACCCACGACATCTTGTTTAACTATAAAAAAAATTCACTTTAGATTGGCTTCAAACCATAAAAAAATAGGTTTATTCATATAAAGTCATCAATTTAGAAGACGCGTTCTCCTTTAATTGAATAAACAGAAATTAATAAACATATATATATATATGAGCGAATTGACAATGGAAAACATAGACGAACGGACACAACAAGCTCGTGCGGCGGTTACCTACTTGGAAGTAAGAAACGAAGGATTGACGGATTTACCGGACGGCATAGAACAATTAACGCATTTAGAAACCTTGTTGTTAGACGATAACCAATTCACTGCCTTACCCGAAAGTATAGACCGTTTGACGACATTAACACATTTGAGCGCGTTTAATAACCAATTAACGACGTTGCCAGATATTAGACATTTAACCCGTTTGGAAAATTTGGCGCTCAACGATAACCGACTAACCACCTTACCGGATCTTGGATATTTGGTACGATTAAAAGAGTTAATATTAGACTCCAATCAATTGACTGCCGTGCCTGGTTTAGAACGCTTAACGCGTTTGGAAACATTAAATATAGACAGTAACCTCCTCACCGAATTGCCTGGTTTAAGCCAATTAACCCAATTAAGGGAATTGAGTGCTTATAACAATCAATTGAATGTATTACCCGATATTCGTTCTTTAACCCGTTTGGAAACATTGAATCTAAGTGATAACCAATTAACCACCTTACCAGAACTTAACACCTTGGTTCGTTTAGGAGAGTTGTTATTAAGTAATAATCGTCTGACTGCCTTACCCGAAGTTAGTGCTTTAATCAATTTAGAATCTTTGTATTTAACCAACAATCAATTGAATGTATTACCCGATATTCGTTCTTTAACGAAATTAAAGAGGTTGAGCTTATACAATAACCGTTTAACCCTTTTACCTGAGTTGAACACTTTAACGTTGTTGGAATCGTTGTCCGCCTCTTACAACCAATTAACCACTTTACCCGAAATGAGTCGTTTAAGGCGTTTAAGAACATTGGATATCGAGCATAATCAATTCACATTGATTCCCGAAACGATTCAATATTTAAATAGTCTAACCTTCTTGTCTTTGAGGGACAACCAAATAGAAATCTTACCCGAGTGGATTGGCAATTTAACGCAATTATCTCGTATATATTTAAATAATAACCAATTGTCCACCTTGCCAGACAGTTTTAGGCGGTTAATTCGCATAAGATCATTGACAATAAGAGATAACCGATTCACGACAATACCCGTTTCCATTACGTATTTAACACAATTAGAAACATTGATACTCACGGATAACCAAATAACCGACTTACCAGAAGGATTTGAACGGTTAACAGGGTTAATTGAATTAAATTTATCCAATAACCAACTCACCACATTGCCTGAATGGATAGGTGCACTCGACCAGTTACAATATTTAGATCTAAATAACAACCAATTAACCACCTTACCCGAACGTATTACAGATTTAAACCGATTGGAATATTTAAACATCGGACAGAATCCAAATTTGATTATAGAAGAATGGTTAAGAGTACTCGTGGAAGACTTGGGTGGAGAACCCGCACCCTTTGTGAATCCGATAGAAATTCACATTGCGTTTCATTTTACACCCGAACAATTGGCGTCTTTAATTGACTTGTTGCGTTCTAAAGTACCAGAACCGGATACGTCCGATATAAAAACCTTTATCAAAGGGTCTATAGACGGACTCATCGTGGCGGACAAACCATTGCCCAGAAAACCAGTTGGTTACTACGTGTACCAAGGGAATACACTCACTACGTGGGGCGAGGTTTGGGAAGCTTTATATGCGACAAAGATTGCTTTGATAGACATTTCTTCGTTATTAAGTCCAGAAGAAATCACTTTATTGCGTTTATCGCTTTTGTACGTACTCGAACAACCGGAGAGCTTCCGTAACGAATACATAAATTGTTTTTTAACGGATTCAACGATGGCGTATCCTCTCGCTACAATGTACGAAAGTTTCAGCTGTCCGAAAGGCGTTCTTGAGAGACTCATTTTATCTATACGCAGTGCCATTATAACTAGCAAAAGCGATGATGACGTACCTCCCGCCAAGAGAAAGGAATATCAAAGTGTCGAACATAAATTGGCGCGCGGTTTCGACGAAGAAGAAGCCAAATCCCATATAGAAGAGTGGGCAAACGAGAACAAAGTTCGATTGTTAGAAAGAAAAAATCCCGACGAACAAAGGCGTGCGCTGATTGAATATGTTGTATGTAAACTAACGATTTCGGAAGCAGAACTAATGGAACACACCGTTGTGAAGGATTATTTGGAGTATGTTTTGTCAGAAGATTATATTAAAAATAATAATAGCAATAGCAATAGCAGGCGCGCGAATGGCGCAGGAAAATGGAAGCGTAAAAGCATCAAACCCAGAGCAAGCATGAAATCACGTAAAAGCATCAAACGCAGAGCAAGCATCAAAGCACGTAAACGTCTCAAAAGCCGTTCAAGTCTCAAAGCGAAAAGCAGAGAAAGCGTCAAAGCACGCAAACGTCTCAAAAGCCGTTCAAGTCTCAAAGCGAAAAGCAGAGCAAGCCTCAAAGCACGTCTCAAATGGCGAAAAAGCACCAAAGGGCGCAAAGCGCGTTAAAAATTGATGATTCAAATCTTGCCTAATAAAACTATGGATTTGGTCGTGAAAGAATTAAAAACTCTGAAAAAGGACGCCGTGCGAAAAGTATGTAAACAATGTCATGAATTGGGGCACGGTATCAGTAGCGTACATTGCGCGGTCAATATTGACCAACGAAACCGACTGAGACAAAAAATTAAACGCTACATGTTGGCTCAAACTACATTGGATACGGATTGTTTTCTTGAACTGAGCACGATGCTATCTATTTCGTTACATCAATGTAAAACGTTATACAATGAAATACCTATGAACGAAATGTTAGATCGCAAAATAGATTTCATTGTATATTTAAAACAATTGGAGGAAAAATACAAATATTGTCACGTATGTCATAGGGGTCTTTTAGAGATACAAACCAATACCATTCGACTATGGAAAGGCAACGAACTATGCGATCCGTGTTGGTCTAAGCGCAAGGATTATCGCGATGCATTGTGGGATAAAATAAAGACCTATCGTAGTATACAATGTGTCGTATGTGAAAAAAATAACCCTAACGAACGATATCATTATGACCACTTGAATATGTTTGATAAAGAAAAAAGTATTTGTTCTATGATAAACGAAGGGCAATATCTGGAAGACATTTATAAAGAAATCGATAAGTGTCAAATTCTATGTTTATCGTGTCATCATATTGTCACCGACATTGAACATAAATTATTATTTACAAGAATCAAACAATCGTTGACTAGACGTCTCCATCAAGGCGAAATCACCGAAGAAGACTATAATACACAAAAGGAATTTTATCAACCTCTATACGAATCTAAAATGAACGAGATTTATTGTGAATTAAAACGATATTTTAGCCAGACATTTTAAACCATACGTTGCGATAATTTTTTACAATCGTTTTCTTTTTAATGGGGCGTATAATGGAAGACATTTTATGTAAAGATAATGTTTGTAGGCTTCGAGACAATAGGTCGACTGAGACTGGCTCGACGACGGGTTCCACGGGCTCCACGGGCTCGGTGGGCTCGACGACGGGTTCGGTGGGTTCCACGACAGGCTCCACGACGGGCTCCACGACAGGCTCCACGGGCTCGACTATAGTATTTTCTTCTGTTATAGTTTCCATTATATACTAAATATATTAAAATTGATAGTATGAATACATAGTGGTTCTATTATGTATTACGCGATTAGAAAAGGTGTTCAAACCGGCGTATTTGAATCGTGGGACGTATGTAAATCCTATATACACGGGTTTCGGGGCGCAGAATTTAAAAAATTCAAAACCAAGCAAGAGGCTTTACATTATTTGACAAATGAACCGAACGACAATTTGGCAAATGAAACGAACGAAGGCATATATGTATATTGCGACGGAAGTTGTATCCATAACGGACAATCGCGTGCGAAAGCCAGTATTGGTATTTATTTTGGCGAAGACGACGTTCGTAATGTCTCTAAACCGATCGAAGGACGTACAAATAATGTAGCAGAATTGGTGGCTATGATAGAAGTATATGGGCTTATACAAGAAAATAAAAAAATTACGATTGTAAGTGATTCTAAATATGCTTTACATTGTGTCAAAGACTACGGAAAAAAACAAGAAAAAGAAAAATGGGCGAACGATATTCCGAATAAAGCCCTGGTCAAACAATTATATGAAACGTATAAAGATACCAACGTACAATTTATGCATATATACGCCCATACTAATCAGAAAGATAAACACTCCATTGGAAACGCCATGGCAGATAAGTTGGCATTTCAAGTTCATAAAATTTACGAGCTTTGAGTGATTAAACACGATTCTTCGCGGACCTATATTTTACACCTTTGAACATTTAAAATAAAAAAAATATTTTATTATACTATTTTATTAATGATTTTAAAATTGATAACTATTTCTTATATGAATTCTTTCCAAAAATCTTTTTTTAAATATGTAAATAATCTCCAATCTATTCTATAATTACTCCACATACACGAGTCTATTAATAACTTAAATTTATTAGTATTTAGTGCTTTTTTAATAATATCAAAATCATTATTTTCAGTTATTTTAATACCATATGAACTACTTGTAATACCAAAAGTACCTTCTTTATCAATAACCAGTATATCCAGTTTCACCAAATATTATCTTTTTTATTCCAAAATGATCGCTCTCTTTTTCTATACTACTATACTTATATCTTATACCACTATTTGGGGTTGAATGTACCATTATGTATTTATGCGTGTTATCCTGTAAATCACTTATATAATCTCTTCGTGGATCACCGCCAGGTTTTAATACTTGAATATTTTCATTTATATTATTTGATATTATTTTTAATATAAAATTTATATTTTTATTTGGTATAAATGGTATATCTTTTAAATCTATCTCTATTTTTTCATTATTTTCATCTATTATTAGAGTTTTTTTATAACTACTGCCCATTTTTAATAAATAATAATCGAAACGTGTTCCACAACCAAATACTTTTAAACCTTCACTAGTATTATTTATATTTAAATATACTAATTGATTTTTTATTCAATTCATTCTCTTCTTCAATAAATGTATTTATTATATCTTTTGTTCTTTTGTTGGTTCTACATTACTAAACAACGCTTTAAAAAATATTTGTTCTTCTTTTGTTAAGAATAATTCTTTAAAACAAAGACGCTTTAAAAAATGATTTAATGCATTTTCAGTGTTAGAAGAATAAATATTATATATGTCATCGCATAAAGAATTTATTTTTGAAGTCTCAATTCCAAAGGAAGTCATCCAATGATCACCATTTAAATTTATAAGTCTCTCTTGAAGAAGATATTTGATCGCTTCTTTTGGATGTTTATCGGGTTTTACAATAGACGCATAATTCATTATAGATGTTTCAATTACTCTATGAATATTTAAATCTATAACAAACCCGCATTTTTTATTTTTCCCTTCAGTCATCTATTTTACATTTTAAAGGTGATGTATAATTTAAGTTTTTTTTAAAATAAATATTTACTTTTTTATTAAAGTTTTAATTAAAATATATTTTTAATATTTTATTTTTTTGAAATATGTTCAAGTATAATATTAATATTTTTATACATCTCAGTTAAAAAAAATGTTTTAACTAATATATTATTAATATGAGGTTTGACTCTTATTTAGTTTTTAATTTTGTTAATAAAATCATATATAATAATTCTTAGAGTTGTTTTTTAATAAATATAATATTTTCATTATTAGATTAGACTTATATAAATACTATTTAATAGGTGATAATTTATAATTATTTTATGTTAATTATATTTTATATAAACTCTTTCCAAAAGTCTTTCTTAAATAATTTAATTACATTGTAATTATATTTATTTGATGTTAAATTTATAGAATTTATAATATTACTAAATTTAATACTATTATACGCTTTTTCAACATTATCAATATCTTCTCTTTTACATTTAATAGCATATGCCCATTGTGTAAGTCCATATTCTCCATTTACATCTTTATAATAACCATTACCATTTGAAAATATAAATTTTGTTATACCAAAATGTCCTTTATCATTTATTTTAGACCATTTTTTAGATATAATATTTTTAGAATTTATACTATATACACAAGGATATTTATATTCTTCTGATTCATTATTAGACATCCATTTTTTTCGAGCTTCATAGGATGATTGATCATTCATAAAACCATTGTCATTTACAATATCTACTAAATTATAAATTTCATTTAAACTATAATTTGGTATAAAATATAATTTATTAGAAATTCTATATGTATATTCTTTATTTTCATAATCATTTATAATAGTATCAGTATAAACCGGTTTATTTTCAATTAAATAATAATCATAATCTGTTGAACATTTAAAAGTATCTAAACCTTTTTTAACATCATTCATATTTAAGTATAATATTTGTTTTGATTTCATAATATTTCCTACTTTACTATTTATTTGTCTCCATCCTCGAGGATTGACGAATAATAATAACCCGTTAATATTTAACCATTCCATTAGAGATTTTATAACAAATAAATTCCATAAAGTATTTCCTGAACCTTTATTATTACTAGTATTTTGATAAGGGGGGTTACCAATAACAGCATCAAATCCTTCAATACCCCATTTTTCTTTAATATCCAATTCTAATGTATTTCCCTCATTATAATTTAACTTATATTCATTATAAGGATCTATTAATAATTTACAGATAAATATATTGGTTGGATTAATATCACTAAAATACAAGCACTCTTCTACAATTGTTTTATATCTTTCTTTTTCATCAGGAATAGTTTCTTCAAGACCATTCATAAATCTATCAATAATATCAACTATAAAACCACCTTTACCAGCACAAGGTTCAAACACTTTATTTATAGATGTCCAGAATTCAAGTGGTATTGTATCTATCATTTCTTGTCTTAATTTATAAGGGGTTGAAACTTCCGCATTACTTTTCTTTTCAAGTTCTTGTGGAATTAAATACTTGTCAATCAAGCTAGATAGTTCTCTATTATTTTTAATATTTTTCGTGAATAGTTCTTTGACCGTTCTAATAATCTGGTTCGTTTCTTTATCATCTTTCATATATTTCATATATACATTTATAAACTTTTTTATAATTTTAGAATCAATTGATTTCCCCCACCAACTTTTAGTCTGGTCAATTAGGATATTATACACATATTCATTATTTTCAATTAATTCAAACATTTCTACAAACGATGTTTCTTTATCATGAATGGTTAATAAACATATAAGAGGAATAATATGTTTTAGGATATCCATATAGTTTATTTGTTCTTCTTTTTCATCATTGCTTGTTTCGGATGTGTCTTCTGTATCAACTTTTGTTTTTTCAATGCCATTTTTAATTTTTTCTTCATCTTCCTCCAAAAATTTATCTATTAATTCTTTTTGTATTTTTGTAGGTCTTGTATTACTAAACATAGCATTAAATATTTTTTGTTCTTCCTTTGTAAGTAATATTACCTTAAAACGAAGACGATTCAAGAAATGATTAAGTGCGTTTTCAGTGTTAGACGAATATATTTCATATACATTTTCACATAAGGCAGTAATTTTTGAAACATCATTCCCAAAAGAAGGCATCCAATGATCGCCATTTAAATTGATAAGTCTCTCTTGTAGAATGAATTTTGTAGCTTCTCTTGGATGAATATCTGGTTTTATCAATGAGGCGTAATTAATTACAGAAGTTTCAATTACTCTATGAATATTTAAATCTACCACAAAACCACATTTTTTATTCTTCCCTTCTGTCATACAACGGAACATCATCTGGTAAATCATATCAAACCCCATGCTGTTATTTAGTAATAATACAATATCACAATTATCAATTGATACTCCAAGACTACATTGTTTTCCACTTAATACCAAAACACCTTTTTTCCTACTATTTCTGGCTTTAATACGAGCATCTTCTATACTTTGTTTAGGATTATTCGTTGTTAAACTATTTATACTAATTATTTCATAGTCTGGAATAATATTATTTCTTTCCAAAAGTGTTGTTGTTGCTTTTGAAATTTTATCGATATTATTTTGAGGTAAGAATGCCATAATAATCATAGGTTCATTACTTAAATCTCCTTCTCCAATAAATCTTGAGTCTATTGTTGGGTCTTTACATATTTTTTCAATTCTCTTCATAAATACAATATCATCAGGATAATCTTTATCAGGAATCCCAAATTTATTTTTCTTTCCAAAAATTCTACACCATAATTTTAAATTTTCTCGTTCATTTTGAAATTCTTCTTTTATTATTAATTTGTTTTTATCCTTATCTTTTTCTAATCCTTGTTTAAGAAGGAAACAAGCGTCCGGTGACCATCCATAATTATTATCTTGTGTATCATTTATTATTTCAGTTACAACATCTTTATTAATTTCATCTGTTAATAACCACAATTCTGGATATTTTGAATATTCACTAATTATACTATCCTGAGAATATTTTGAAATGATATCTTGAATACAATCGCCGTGTTTTTCTACTAATCTAATTATGCTACCTTCATTTATAATATTTTTACACAGTTTTATATCTTCTAAATCCCATAAAATCCAACAATTCTTTGGAATATTATAATCATTTATAGGTTTAGAATATGTTGCTGTAATTTGAACTGTAAATGCTTGTTTTCCATAAGTTTCTAATGTTTTCTTTGCTAATTCTGTGGTTCCTCCATTATGACTTTCATCAATAAATCTCATATCAAAAGACATTTTCTTTAACCAAGCAATACTTTTTGTTTTTTCGTCACTATGTTTATCATAACCTTTATCCGTTTTAGTCTGTAAGAATTGTTTAGAACAAATAATAATATTTTTTTTTGTTAAATCAGGGCTTTTATTTTTACCATCTAATACGACAATATTAAATTCTGTCAATTGAATACAATTAAATACTTCTATTTGTTGTTCTATTGTTTCATTTGGAGCCGTAGTCATTACCAAATAATTACATTCATCTTTATCTTTGCTATCCTCAATGATACAACCTCCAATAATATAACTTTTTCCACTTCTTTGAATATGACCCCATAAAATTTTTTTCTTTTTACTTTTCTTCATTTTAAGTGTTTTAAAAACACCGAGATGTTGATGCATTTTTAAACATAATGTAATTTTATTTGAATTAATAATATTATCAATAGAGATTTGTCCATAAAACATTTTAAATTGATGATACGCTTGATTCAAGACATTCCAGTCAATAATAATAGTGTCTTCTTTCTCTAACAATGATTTTAATAGGTGATTCGTTTTTTCTATATTTTTTTTCATAGTTTCAAAATCAGTTATATTTCTAACACATATGCATAACGACATAGTATATCCTTCAGCGTTATACTGTTTAAAATTCGTTAATATCTTATCAATATCCAACGTTCCAACTTGTGTTTTATTTAAATTTTTTGATGTTGTAACTAATAAATGTTTTTCATTCTTATTACAAATACCGGTTAGATCTGATGAATCACCTTTATCTTTTAGATTAATAGGGTTATTTTCTTGATTGTAAAATACATCCTTTTTTTTATTATGTTTTGTTATGGTTTTTTTATTGTAATTACCTTTACAAATATCATATGATTTTAGTTTTTCTATTAATCCAAGTCCGGCGAATAATCTTAATAGTGATTCTTGTTTATCTTTACCGACCCACGGTTCTTTTAACCAAGTTAAAATATTTTTTTCTTCGTGCGATTGAAGGAACTCATAAAGGTCATTAACTGTTTGCATGTTGTTATATGTTTGATTATTTAAATCTTCAATTTTTTAAAATTTTTTAAATTCAAATCATTAATAGTCTCTTTTACTTTTTTATCTACCATAGGTGGATTTATTTGAATAATTTTCACAAGGTTTTATCTTTTATGAGAAAATTATTTTCCACATCTTTCGCAAGAATATTTTGACATACTTTATAATATATTTTTAAATAAATTATAATAATTTTTAACTTTTTTTGTTAAAATATCTAAACATAATTTTAGCAAAGTCGGCGTTTTAAATGTTCAAAGGTGTAACATTGTATCCTTGTCGTTTATTCTAAACGATGTTGCGTATTGTCTTTGAACGACAAAACATAGTAATGTCCGATAGTTATCTTTTATGTGTTGCAATTCTTGAATATGTTTTAAAGCGCGGGGGCTGATACATGCGTTTTTTTATGAGACCCCGGAAAATACGCTATATTGTTTTCACACAAAGGAACGCTTTTGACTTCCAAAATAAAGGGATGTTTGTCTATACCCAAATCTTGAATTCAACATTTTTTTTTCCCGTTGTAGTTCCTTTACACTATAAGGTTATTTTTAACGCAAATTCTACTATTTTTTCAGCGCTTTTTGGATGAATACTATAATATCGTTTTCCTAAATGAATTATGTGCGTACATAAAGTTGGTCGCGCGGACAACGTCATATCACAGACCCTTTCTCGCATAAAAACCCCAACGAAGGGGCGTGGGCGATAATTTCGCTACCGTCTAACAAAACATCCGCCACATATACATTGTTTAGACGGGCGCCGTATCACTACGCCTCTTACAAATGTCAAGCGTTCCATATAGAATCGCCTATATCTCAAGATTCAATTTGGAAAGGACGTCTTGTGCCATGTTTAAGGCACCTTCCATCCACGCTTGGTGTTTAGAATAGGCTTCCCCGCATACATAGACATTTTCATAAGGATGTATAACCTCTTCGTACATGCGGTCAGAGTGCGCGCCCGGCTTCCACGCATGGGTGCCTACTTCCCAAAAATAAGGAACAATATACTCCGGATAAGGGATCGTATGCTCCGGGAATAATAGAGACAAATTGGTTTGAATGAGATGTATCAACTCTTTCTCTTTTTTTAAAAGGGGGATAAAAGGTTCGGTGTCTTTCCCGTCTGTATACGATACCATAATAATTCCGTCGCCAATCGGGATGATTTGTCTCAATATATTGTTGGTGGTGATGCGGTGTAAATCTTTGAACCAAGGGGTCTTATATTTGGCGTATATTCTTAATAAAGGAGCTTCGTAAAGAAAGCGAGTATAATTTTTTAGCTTAGGAAATCCAACCATTTGGCTCGCCTTCGTGCAAAAAATAATGTGGTCGACGTCTATGGTGCGTCGGGTCGTATGTAGTCGGTTCTTTGTAGTTTTCAATACTTTTTCATTTGTATATATAATCGATCCATTACGACGTATTTCTTTCGCCATACAATCGCATAAAGTAGACAATCCTTCTTCTAATATATAATAGGTGGTGGCGATAAAATCTTTTTGGAACGTCTGTATGGCGTCGTAAGCATTCAATTCTTTCATTTCGGTATAATACCCAAACACACTTAACAATAAGGGAGCCTCGTCGCCTAATAGGCGCTGACAAAGCGTATAAAACGATATCTCTCGCAAAGAGTCGTCTAGAGGCGTTTGGTCTAACACCGATTGTATACAGGCGTCAAATGCTTTATGTGCGTTTTTATAATGTACGATGGAATGATCGCAATGTATATAATCAAATCGCCTAGGCAATCGTATAGGATGTAAATCATAACGTTTTATCAACGACAATAATATAGTATGGGACGAATTGAATCGCGCGGCGCCTAGTTCCATTTTATGCTGTGTTTTAATACGACCGCCTAAATAATCCCGTTCGTCTATCAAGACAACTTTATGTTTTTCGGACAACTTTAACGCGCAATACAACCCGCTAATCCCTCCACCGACCACGCCGAACATACATTACTTCTTTATTTTTTTGTCCCTGCCATTAAAAAAAGAAACAACGACCCGGCGCCTATCAAAAAATATCTTACTTCAAATAAGAATAACGTGGCAAGCGCGTCGTCCAATCCTTTTTCGATGGAACTTTTCACATCGCCAGTAAAATTCTTTTTAATATCGGTTTCAGCCCCACGGA
>Ga0222686_1000192_pt1 | contig 25147 bp, 43 predicted proteins | sample AntAcemetage1159_FD_181400 | JGI IMG/M metagenome (GOLD analysis project Ga0222686, IMG submission 181400) | Saline water microbial communities from Ace Lake, Antarctica - #1159 | ecosystem: Environmental > Aquatic > Non-marine Saline and Alkaline > Saline | place: Antarctica: Ace Lake...
CATCAACCACAACAAGAGGTGCAGACTTGTTTTGTTTAATGACAACAACAGGCTCTCTATCTTCAGGACAGTTGTCATCTGCTTGAGAGTAGAAAGAGTAGACAGCCATTGACTCTCTTGACTTACATTCAACCGATATCCCTAGCTGGTCACCTACTTCCTTAGAGAACAGGATGTCCTCACCAGCAGCTCCCATACTGGTGGACCTTACATCGTCTTTGGAAAAGGGAAAGACTTCGAGGATCGCATCTCTGAACCACTGTTGGAGTCTTCTGCCTTTTGCTTTTGCACTATGGGTTTTAATGGTTTTCTCCCTATGTTTAAGAATTTATCTAGTGTGACTCTCTTAATGCTTTTAATCCATCCTTTAGGAATATGTATCCTAGAGTTGGACTGCTCATGTGACATTGCTGCTGCCAGACAAATAGCATCAGGTGTCTCATCGACTATGAATCCTATACTGAGGCATGGGTGGGTCTCTACCTTTGATTCGTCAGTCCATCCTGCATCCGCAACAGCGTCAACCCATTGCACATAACCTATCGTGAAATGCTTGGCGGTTTCCATAGCTGATTGTCTTTTCTTCGTATCCATAGTAACCTTCCACGCTCTGTTATTTTATCAAGGTCATGATCGTATTTTTCACTCACAGCTTTGAAAAGACTTTTCTCAGTTGTACAGTTCTCAAGAATTTTATTGGCTTTTACTGGACCAATACCTTTAAGACCTGGAATGTTATCAACACGATCACCAGTAAGTAACTGAAGATAGAAATTCTTTATAGCCTCCCTTTCAGTAACATAATATAAATCTCGCTTAACAAAGTTGTAGTGCCAACCTCGGATCATATCTAAATCTTTATCAATGGTCATTATGCAACTAGAATCCTCTGGTAATTCATACGCTTTGATTCCCATTGCATCATCAGCTTCTTGACCTTCAATGACTATAAAACCCCACTTAGATATAAGGTAATCACGCAGAGTATCGTAATGTACAGGTTTTCTAGCATCTTTACGATTCCCCTTATAAGGTTGTTCGGTGGCAATCTCTGATCTATAGTTGGTCTTCCCTGTTAAATAACCTTCATAAGAATCAATACCTTTTAATCTTATTAAGTTCTCAACAAAGTTACCCATGCGAGATATTGCAAACTTCTCCTCTGCAGGGTCATCGACAGAGAATCCGACACGATAAACCAGGATATCTCCATCGATTAAACCACACGCTTTATCCATTGACTTAGACAAGTTAGAGAGGATTGTCCATACTGGGACCAGTGTACTCTGCGTACTCAGTAACAACTATCCTACCTGCACCAGTACCTACACCAGTGTCACCAGAAAAGGTCCAAGTGTAAGGCTTAACTGTAGCGACTGCTTTAGAATTATTTGCAATTTTAGCATTAATAATTGGAGTGCCGTCTTCAAGCTCTGCCTTGATTGGATAATTTGCTGATTTGACTACTATATAGTTACCTTGCTCTGGATCATGTTTATCGTTCCTAACTTTAACGCCAATCTCTGTTAGTTTTTTTACAGCGTCATCTGATAGATGAGTTAGATTAATCTGATACTTTTTACTCTGAGGGTTAATTATTTCTCTATCATCCCACATGAGTTCTGTCTTTACTACTATAGGTTTTAGATTAGCCATGTATTTCCTTTTAGTGTGTTGCTGCCCAGTTAGTACCTACTTTAAACTCACCATCGAGAGGGCAGCGTAGCCCGAATGCAAGTCCTGCTTCTTGTATTGCCATCACACCGTACCTACCTACAATATCAGCGTGTTCTTCAGTTGTTTCTATTTGCCATTCATCATGGACATTAGCTACAATCGAGCCGTGTATTCTATCACAATTTAGCTTCTGTGTCAATAGTATTAAGGCTTTTTTCATAACTATCGCACCAGCTCCCTGCAACAAAGTATTAAGAGCTGCGTGTTGTGATCTAACAAATAACTTCCTACCATCCAAACCTGGCAGCCATCCTTTATCAGATAACTTATTAACTTTATCTTTCAGAACTTTTAAGGCTGGTGTATTCGCCAGGAAAGTAGAAATCAACTTCTTACCTTCACGCTCACTACCACCAACTACCTGCCCAATCTTAGCAGGACCGGCTCCATAAAGAAAAGCATAAATGAACCGCTTACTCTGATCTCTATCAGTAAGCCCTGCTGCCTTCATATTAGCTGTGTGGATATCACCACTCAGTATCTCATTGGTGTAGTCATCATCACGCATATAATGTGCAAGCATACGCAACTCAAGACCAGAAGCATCTATACCAACCAGTACATTACCTTCTTCCACTGTCCAGACAGACCTACACTCTTTACCGTAAGGGCTAGAGACGCTCGGCACTTGGGCGAGATTCGGTTTAGAATGGCTCATTCGTCCCGTGATACAACCGTTGGTGTTGACCGAACCGTGTACCCTGTCGGAGTGATCTGCATAGTCAATCCATTTCTCAGCCTGAGTAATCCGTTTTTGAAGAAGTAAGAATTCTTCAAAGAGCCTAGCTTCAGGTCTGTCAATAGTTGAAAGTACTTTCTCATCTACAATCACCGTTCCTTTCTCAGTGTATGTTTTAGGAGTCCAACCAAGAACAACAAGACGCTCTGCTATCTGCTTACGACTCCCTGGATTGAACACTTCTACTTTATCTTTAAGACGTTTACCTGTCTTCTCACTAAACCGAATAGTTACAATAGGTTTGAAAACTCTTTGTAGTTCTTCCTCAATTTCTGATAGTCTTTTCCTCCAGTCTGCCAGAAGTCCAATTGTTTTCTTAACATCAATTTTGAATCCTTTATCTTGCTGTGCTTTGGTGATAACAGCAACTTGATGCTCAAGATCAGAGGACTCACCCCACTCCAATAAATCAGCACTAAGATTCTTGTATAACGCAGCAGTGACCTCAACATCTTGGATACAGTACTCAACCATCTCATCAGACAGACCTCCATCGAAAGCTGTGAAGTCTCCCTTGTGCAATCCTAGCCGTAGTCCCCATGATCTTAGCGAGTGTCCTGACTCGATTACTGGGTTTAGTAGCCGAGACATTATCAACGTATCTTGCAACTGGGCTGAATCTATTTTCAAGTTCCACAGCTTCCTCAACACTGGTGCATCGAATCCGATTATATTCTGACCAATCAAGGTATCTTCTGGTCTTAGATACTTTTGTAATTCGCTGGCTACTGTCCATACTTTAATCTCCTCAGTTGTTATGTTCTTAGTAACAGCACACCATATTCTGGTGGCATCAAGTCCATCTGTTTCTACATCAATAATTATTTTTCTCACAGTGGGTTTTCCTCTTCTTCGTTTAAACGCTGAGTCATTCTACCACAATTCATATCATAAAGCAAGCGTCCAGCAGGACCAACCTGACCAGAGTAACGATTCTTTAGCACACGCACCCTGGTTGAGTTACGCTCAATAGGGTCAGGGTCTTGACTAGAACGCTCTAAACCAATAACAACATCAGACAACTGTGCAATACTTGCAGAGCCTCTGAGTGCTGATATAGACACTTGCGCTCCATCCTCAAAGCCTTTACCGTCAGGGCGTTTTAGGTGGCTGACTAAGAATAAACAGATACCAGTTTCTTGTGTGAGCATTCGTAATTTAGTCATGATTTCATCAATAGCCTTACGCTCATCTACGTTTGCTTGAGCAGAAACAATTATTGACACGTGGTCCAGGCAGACGTAACGACAATTAAGAGCTTTGGCAAAGTAGCGAACATTGTTAATAATAGAATCAATATCGTTAGAGCCAAAATGGTCATAGAAATAAATCCTATCATCTTTAAGCATGACATTATAAGAATCTTCAAGCTCTTGATCTGTAACCTCTGTTTCTGGTAAGTGTATTGGTTTGTTTAAATGTAAAGACATCAGTGATCTTGCAGTTCTATCTACACTTTCTTCAAGAAACATAATACCAATGTTGTCAGTAGTTTGGTTGAAAATAGCGTAGATCAGTTCCTTCAAGAACTGTGATTTACCTAGACCAGAACCTGCAGTGATAGTAACCAACTCAGTGTCTCGAATACCCATAGTTAAGTCATCTAGCTGAGAGAATGGGTAACGAACTTTAGACGCTTCTGGTAGTTTAAGTACTTGATCTTTGAGTGAGGAGCCACTGACAATACCAGCAGGAACGTACTTCTCAGCTCTCCACCAGGTGTCCAGAAATAACTTCTCTTCTCCTCTTGATAGATAATCACAAGCATCTTTGAAACCTTCTTTTGCCTTAAACACTTTAACTTTAGAGCCTAAGACCTGGGTAATAGCATCCACAGCTTTAGCACCTTGCTCATCATTGTCCATAAAGATCACTACATTATCAAATGAGTTCAACCATTTGTAATGAGTTCTGACATCTACTGAGGCACTGGCTGCACCGTTCCTAATGGACAACACTGGGAACTTAGAGCCAAGCATAGCAAACGCACTCAGACAGTCAAATTCGCCTTCGCAAATCGTTACATACCGACCACCACTGTTAAATAAATTCTGTCCGAAAAGATTAGCTTGTTTCCAATCACCTGTTGTGCTGAATTTTTTATCTGTGATCCCACGCTTTTTGTACGCTACTATTTTCCCTTTTTCATTAGTGTACGGAAACCAGTAATGATTAGAGTCAGCTTTAACTCCAAAGTGCTCCATAGTGGCTCTGGTTATGTTCCTTATAGGCACAGGTCGAGATACAGCATCTACATCAGGGTGTATCAGAGGCTTTGGAACCTCGCTTGTTGTGTTTACTAACGTCATGTTTCTCCTTTGGTTTGGTTGATCTTGTTGGTTCCTATGCACAACTTCACAAGCATAGCACTTACTTCCCCAATCATAAGTAGTCAAAGCATCCGAACTATTACAATCAGGACATGGTTGGTGGACTTTTAATTGTATTCCCATTGACAAATCCTTTAAAGTATGCTATAATAACTATTTAGCTTTAATTAGCATTAAATATAAAATCATTAATAATAATCTAATTGAGACTATTTAGACTGTTAGCTTGCTTCTCTTTCATTAACTCACATACAGTAAGTAATATGAAATTAGGATCATAAATAGTCATCAAATCAATATAGTCACTCAAAACCGCATAAAAATGCTGCTCCTCCTCTTGACTAAAGAACTGTTGATCGTCATCACCTTCAAAATAGTATTCATCACTCATTGTCTTTTCCTTAGTCGTTGAAGTAAACATCAGTGACCCCAAGAGAGTCATAATCATTTTCATCTAATCTTTCAAACTCTAAACCTGGTTTGTCATCAGTAACATGACGCAGGTCCATTCTATCCAGCGTGAGTATGTTATCCTCTGGTGACACATTAAAGCAATGATTACACAGCTCTAAATATTCATTACTCTCTATCATTTTTCTGGTTGCCTCAAAATCAGACAATATCTCATCACAGGCTTGACACTTCATTATCCTTCTCCTATTTCAAAATTACGATTCATTAAAGAACTCCAACTTAGCGGGAACAGCTTACCACACTCCTTGTCAATTTGCAAGGAAATTATTTGAGTTTCTTTTTGGGAGTCTTCTTTGTTGCGTAGATTACACACCCTTGAGAACGCATACAGACTTCCAGACCAGAACCACTCAGTCATCATGCTCTGGGGAAGTACAGACCTTGCTTGCTCTTCACAGATATTCATACCCAGCAACTGTTCATAAGCATTAGAGCATAGTTTATGCGTTGAGTCACGCAGCAGGTTAGCCTCACGGTTAAATGGTGACAACCTTCCAGAGCCTTGCTTCTTGTCTTCTGTTGCTTCTCTCCATCCCATAGGAGCCTCCCAGAACTCAGGAGGATCACTGACATACCTCCTAGAGATTTCGTTCCATGACAGACCAACCTGGTGCTTCCCAAGCTGCCTGGCTACAAAGATAGGTGCTTGAATCCTGAACTGTACAAAGCAGTGTGCAAATGGTGACCAGTGTTTGTGCTTAGCCAGGTATCTTATTAAACCAGCGTCAGTAGATTCAACTTCAGTGTGTTGCTTATTGAAGCTGACACGAGCTGCATTCACTACTGTTAAATCTGAACCCATGTAATCAAGCAGGTTAACAACCATGATAAAACTCCTCTGCGTCTTTCATTCCGTTAAAATATTGTTGTATTTCTGATGGCAGCGTTAACTTACACTCTTTACCGTCTTTAATCAACCTAGGATTAGAGTCCTTGTTGTAGAAGGCATCTTCTTGACCACATTCAAAGGGTGTCATCTCATTTTTCATTATTTTCCTCCATTTCTTTAATCCATTTCTCTTCAGTAACCTCAACACCGTCTATGTAGAAATGCTTCTGGTGATTTGTCCACATTAGACTAAACTTAGGTCTACCGTTATCAAACTTTTGATACTCTGCTCTTATTTCTGTTTCAGCCATGAATATATCCTTCTAGTAGTTATAAATAAATGTAATGGTACAAAAAACACAAGATACTCTTCAAGCAGGTTCTTATTGACTACCATTTCACCTCTCCAACAAAAGTACAGTAGTGCCAGGAACCAAGCCATAAAAACAACAACTATGGTTTGATTGATGTATTTAATCATACTCCTCCTATAAAATAATGTTTGTTGCTTCTTTAGACGGAACCTGTCTAACGTACTCTGTTATGTTGTGTTGCTCAGCGTATTTATTAAAACTACGCACCAGAGGATACTTTAAAATAGTCTCACCCTCAAGCATCACAGCACGGTTACAATTTTTATTCATCTGAATGTAATACACGTTGCAGTTATCAGCTATTTTGTATGGTATTTTGTTTGAAAATTCTTCTTCTTTCCTCCACATATATTCCTTCCTCTCGATACAGTTTATTGTCGAGTACGGAAAGTTAGAATCAAACTTCCAAGCACCATTCCTAACTTCAACCTCCCAGGCAATAACAACTTCGTCTTGGTCGTTTAGTGTCAGTACATCAATACCATGCCTATTAGGATTAGAGACATTCTTAAATCCTATTTTATTCCTGTCAAGATAAGACAATAAAGCATTCTTTCCTTGATTATCAGTGACAGAGTGCATCTTATTACTGAATGGTTTGATATTACCTCTCATTGATCTTTTTTTCTCATTATCAAATGTAGTCATCATGTTGTTCTCCATTAGTTAATCTTCATCTAAATCCTCATCATAACGTAAGTCACTGTTCTTATCTCTCCAGTAGTCATCCAGGACTTCTTGAGCCTTCCAGCCTTTATGGTAATCAGCTACCTGCTCTGGTGTCCAGTTAAGCTCTGACAAGTCTCTATCACGCTCTGCCCAGCAGTCTGCAGAGCCTTGGTCGTATGGTGTTTTCTTTTTCATAAATCTATCTCCTTAGTCTATAAAAAACCTAGCTGCTAAATATCCTAACACAAAGAATATAATGTACTCTTGAATTTCAGTAGCCATAAAGCCCCGCTATCAGATAATAACACACCCAGACATAACCTGTAAACCCTATCCAAAGAAATATATCTAACTTGTTCATAAGTATTCATCCTCAGTTGTTGTTATACGTTTAACAATCCTGTACTTAGCTGAGTCCAACTCTTTCTTGTAGCTCTGAGCCTCAGACAAGTCTTCGAAGGACAACACCTCCTCCTCTTCATTGTTTAAACTTCTCGCTAATACTATGTATTCAGTAATCATTTTATTTCTCCTTTGTTGTTAATTAAATTCCCTTACCACAATTGTTATTATACCTACCTCAAGACACAATGCAAGTGTTTTATTCATAAATTAATAGATCATTTTGTTATAAGTGTTATGCCTTTAAAGCATAAGCTAATCAACGTCTTAGACGCATCCCCCAGTTCTTTTTAATCTGCAGGTAACCCCGTTAAGTCAGAGGCTTGTGAGAGGCTTGTGAGAGGCTGTGGAGTGGTCTGTGGAGTCGTTGTGTAGTAGCTGTTAAATAGTGCTATGAGGCTACCACTCGGATACATCCTCCCCTGGTATGACCCTCCCTCCCTGTGGATAACTTGTTAGTAACTTGTGAGTAGTTTGTGGATAACTATATAGCTCTGCTTAATGCGAATGGTTATCATTTACAAATCTAAATAGGAATCATTCTCATTTAGAATCTTGTGTATAACTTGTGGATTCTTTGTGGATAACTTTATAGGGGGGGTATGCTGCTCTCTGTAAAAACTTATTAGTATTACCCTAACAGACACAAAAAAGATCAGAATAGGAAAAGAAACTGGACAGTACTCTAGGTAATAGGTACGAATAAGGAATCAGGACATTTAGAGCTATTAAGGTCGTTTAGAGCTATTAAGGGTTATTAAGGGCTATTAAGGTCGTTTAGAGCTATTAAGGGTTATTAAGGGCTATTAAGGTCGTTTAGAACTAAGATATGTCCCCTACTAAAAAAAAACACGGGAGTTCTGGACTAATACAGTAAATAGTTCTTGACTTTGTTGTTGATTTGTGGTATAATAGAACACTAAATAGATCAAAACAGATAATCATTAATAGTAATCTATTGATAATTTTTCTATTTAAAGCTATTTAGAACTAAATAGTATAAAACATAAGGATAAACATTTGTCTGATGTAGATAATGTCCCTAAGAAAAGGGGTCGTGGTAGACCGAGAAAGTCTGAGGTTGAGTCCAAGAAGAAACGAGGTGTTATTGGTAGACCGCCAGGTGAGGCTGCTAGGATCAAAGAGTTTCATGCTAGGTTGTTAGCTACAAGCGGTGAGACAGTCATTAACACTATCATCAGTAAGGCATTAAATGATGATGACAAGGATCAAGTGGCGTGTCTAAAGATGTGTATTGATCGTGTCCTTCCAATGTCATACTTTGAGAAGGGTAGGGATGCAGGTAGAGGTAGTGTTAATATTCAGATATCAATGCTTGGTGATGCTAAGGCTGAAGTTTTAGATCAAGAAGAACTACAAGATGCAGAATATGAGGATGTAGATGTCGAATCTTGATATTAAGCTACTACCTTGGCAGAAAGATGTGTGGGCTGATAAGTCCAGGTTTAAGGTTATAGCTGCTGGTCGTAGGACGGGTAAGAGTATGTTGGCAGCGTGGCAGTTGCTTGTTAACGCCTTAGAAGCTAAGAAGGGTCATGTCTGGTATATAGCCCCTACGCAGCAACAAGCTAGAGATATTATGTGGCAACAACTGCTTGAGCTTGGTAACCCAGTGATAGCAAGCAGTCACGTTAACAATATGCAACTTACATTGATTAACGGTTCTAAGATATCGTTAAAAGGTGCTGATAGACCAGAGACAATGCGTGGTGTAGCTTTAAAGTTTGTTGTACTCGATGAGTATGCAGATATTAAACCTACTGTGTTTGAACAGATTCTTAGACCAGCGTTAGCTGACTTGAAGGGTCACTGTATATTTATTGGTACACCCAAGGGGCGTAATCATTTCTATGATACCTACAAGATGGGTCAGAGTGATAAGCCAGAGACTAAGGATTGGAAGTCATGGCACTTTACTAGCTTTGATAACCCACTACTGGATAAAGAAGAGATTGAAGTAGCTAAGAATACAATGTCTACGTTTGCTTACAGACAAGAGTTCATGGCTAACTTTGAAGCACCACAGTCAGACATCTTTAAAGAGAACTGGGTTGTTATTAAAGATAAGGATGATGAACCTAAAGAAGGCACTTACTATATGGGTGTTGACTTAGCAGGCTTTGAGAATGTATCCAAGCAAGCCAGTAATAAGAAGAAGTATCTGGATCAAACGTCCATAGCCATTGTTAAGGTAGGTGATGATAACAAGTGGTGGGTGGATAAGGTTGACGCTGGTAGGTGGGACATTAAAGAGATATGCGAGAGGATGTTGGATCATGTCAAGACTTATAATATACAAGTCATAGGCATAGAGAAGGGTTCTCTGATGAGGGCTGTACTGCCTTACTTAACAGAGATGATGTTAAAGCAGAACATCTACCCACGAATAGAAGAAGTAGCGTTAGGTAATAGAAGCAAGGTAGATAGAGTTGTTGGTGCTTTGCAAGGTAGGTTTGAGCATAAACAGATAGAGTTGTGTGATGGAGACTGGGTAAGAGAGTTCAAGGATGAGTTGTTAAACTTTCCCACTACTGGTGTACATGATGACATGATAGATTCTGTAAGTCTTATTGCTCACATAGCTAACGCAGCAATGTACTTTGAAGATGACCCAGACGATGAATACGAATGTCTTGACCATATAAGCGGGTACTAATATGAAAGATTGTAGGCTGTAGGCAACGGGAACTCGTAAGACTAACTTACAAGTTGTTCCTGCATATTGTAATTGTAAGAAAGGTAATAGAAATATGAACACCTACGTAAAGAACACTTAATTATATATTGGGATACTAACATGGCTGAAATAAACAGGAATACAGAATTCACCTCAGATGAAGAAGTAGAAGTTACTGAAAGTGATAAAGAGTTAGTATCTTTTGTTGTTGATCACTGTAACAAGTGGAGAGACTGGAGGGACTCTAACTATGAGACCAAGTGGGATGAATATGAGAGGATTTATTATGGTGTTTGGAGCGCAGAAGATCGTACAAGGGACAGTGAGCGTAGTAAAATTATTAGTCCTGCCTCCCGTCAAGCTGTTGATAACAGGGTTGCGGAAACTATGGAAGGTTTTGCTGGAACAGGCAAACTGTTTGAAATAAGTGATGATGGTTTAGATGAAGATGCCTCAGATATTGAGAAAATGCAGCTTCTTTTGCTTGAAGACACGCACAATAACGCTTATCTGAACAATGTATCATCAATTGTCAAGTTAGCAGAGATATTTGGTACTGGTGTTGGGGAAGTTTTAGTCAAAACTGAGATGGAACGTGTCCCTACTACCAAAGAAGTGCCAGATCAAGGCATAGCAGAGGTTGGTGTCACCGAAAGAGAGAAGATATCCATAAAAATTAAGCCGGTAAACCCTAGAAATCTCTTAATTGACCCAAATGCTGACTCAATTGAGGAATCTTTAGGTGTAGGCGTAGAAGAGTACCTCAGTTATCATCAAGTTATCAGAGGAATGGCTTCTGGTGTTTATCGAAAGGTAGATGTCAAGCCTTCTTATGATGACGATGATTTAGATGACTCACAGCTTGAAGATACTCAATACCGTGATGATAAAGTTAAAGTTATCCGATATTATGGGCTAGTACCTAGAGATTTACTAGAAAAATCAGGAGAAGTAGAGCAAAGAGCAGAAGAACTGTTCCCTGATGACGATGAAGCATCAGAAATGGCTGATTTGGTTGAAGCTATAGTAGTTATCGCCAATGATTCTCAGCTTTTGAAGGCAGAACGCTCACCGTACATGATGGAAGATAGACCTGTTATTGCCTATCGACCAGAGGTACGTCCAGGACGCTTCTACGGGGTTGGAACAGTAGAGAAGGCATATAATATGCAAAAGGCTATTGATGCCCAACTGCGTAGCCATATGGACTCCCTGGCACTAACAACAGCACCTATGATGGGTATTGATGCTACAAGATTGCCGAGAGGCATGAAGTTTGAGGTTAGACCTGGTAAAAACATCCTAACTAACGGAAACCCCGCAGAAATATTAGTACCGTTTAAATTTGGAAGTACCGATGCCTCAAACTATGATACAGCTAAAGGGTTTGAGGCAATGCTGCTGCAAGCAACAGGCACACTAGACTCGGCAGAGTTGGTCAAGAGCGCAGCAGGTGGAGGAGGACAAAACAACGGTATGGGTATGTCGTTAGCTATGTCTGCTATTGTCAAGAAGAATAAAGTGGCAATGGCATCGTTTCAGGATGACTTCATCATTCCAATGGTTAAGAAGGTTGCGTATCGCTATATGCAGTTTGACCCAGAGCGTTACCCAATGAAAGACTTTAAGTTTACCACAATGTCCTCTATTGGGTCTATTGCTAGAGAGCATGAACAACAACAGCTAATAGGGTTGCTTCAGACGCTTGGTCCTAACTCACCCATTGTTCCTATCATCTTAAAGAGCATTGTATCTACCTCTGGTTTGTTGAACAGAGAAGAGCTGGTATCACAACTAGATCAGATGTCTCAGCCTAACCCACAAGCTCAAGAGATGCAGATGCAACAACAACAGGCTCAGATGCAATACCTCGCTGCTCAGACTGCTGAGCTACAAGCTAGAGCTGCTGAGTCTATGGCTGATGCTCAAGAGGCACAAGCCAGAGCGCAGAAACTTATGGTTGAGGCTTCTCTTATGGAAGATAAGGTTAAAACGGACATGATCCGTAACCTATCAGCTAACATTAAAGATGAGGATACTAACGAGTTTACTAAGAGAGCTAAGATTGCGGATATCTTGATTAAAGAAAAAGATATTGAATCTAAGGAAAGAATAGTTGAGAGACAGATGCAAGAAAAAAGAACCAGACAGTAAATAATGCTTGACTTTGTTGTTCATTTGTGGTATAATGCCGTAACATTATGTAAATGAGAATCATTCTCATTCTAATACTCATTATTATTTAGGAGAACTCCATTTGGATAAAGAACTCCAGGCGTACTACGAAGCAAGATTTGAAATGATGGCAACAGAGGGTTATATAGATTTGTTGGCAGATATTGAAACAATGATTGAAGAAAGAAACAACGTAATGGCTACAAAAGGGCTTGAAGACTTGCACTTTCGTAGAGGACAGTTAGACGTTTTACATTGGATGAGAACTCTCAAAAAGCTTTCTGAAGAAGCCTGGGAGCAACTAAACAATGAGTAAACGGATATATGAATTTAGGTGTGAACAGAATCATACCGCAGAGAATTATATTGATGAGAAGATAACCACGATTTCGTGTCCTACTTGTCAATGTGCAGCACCTCGTATTATCTCAGCACCACGTATTGCTTTAGAGGGAGTCACTGGTGACTTTCCAACAGCAGCAGACGCATGGGCTAGGAAGCACGAGCAAGCAACAAGAATCGCTGAAAAACGTAGAGACTGAGCGTCAGTGATATTTTTTATTTCCTATAATCACAATGTGACAGGAGTTTTTATACATGGCTAATTTTGAAGATCCGATTGAAGAAAATCTTGACTTTACACCTGATGAAGTAGGTGATGATGATCCTACTGAACAGGTGCAGGTAGAAGCACAACAGGAACCAGCACCAGAGGATAACCCTGAAGATGATTTACCTGAAAAGTATCGTGGTAAGTCTACAGCACAAATTGCTAAGATGCACCAAGAGCTAGAAAAGCTCAACGGTAGGCAAGCTCAAGAAGTTGGCGAACATCGAAAGTTCGTTGATGAAATGCTCAAGCGGGAACTCTTAAAAAATACAGCAAATAAACAGTCATCAGAAGAGATTGAAGACCCAAACGAGAAATTCTTTAAAAAACCAACAGAAGCTATGGATGAGTATTTATCCAATCATCCGTCCATTAAACAGGCACAAGAAAATGCCTTGATAATGAAAGCTCAATCTGCTCAACAGAATCTGCAACAACAGTTTCCTGATTATGTAGAAGTGATAAAAAACCCACAGTTTAAAGAGTGGGTAGATGCTTCTCCTATTAGACAAAGACTGTACGATGATGCAGACGATAGGTATGACGTAGCTGCTGCAACTGAATTAATCAGCACCTGGAAAGCTATTTCAGGTGTTAGGCAACCAGAACAGCAGCCAATCACTACTGAAGTAAAAGAGAATAGAAGTAAATCTCTTAAAGCTGCCTCTGTTGATACAGGAACTTCTTCTATTAGTTCACAAAAGAAATACTCTCGAAAGGCTATTCAAGAACTTCTAAAAAACAACCCTGATAAATATTATGCACATTCAGAGGAAATCCTTCAGGCTTACGCAGAGGGACGAGTCTACAATTAACTTAAAGGAAATAAGAAATGGCACTAGGTACTAATAATGTAACAACCACTACCGCAGCGAAGTTTATCCCTGAGATTTGGAGTGATGAGATTGTTGCCGCATACAAGGCTAATCTTGTTGCAGCAAACTTGTTCTCCAAGATGTCTTTCAAAGGCAAAAAGGGTGATGTACTTCACATTCCTAAACCAACTCGTGGAGCAGCCTCTGCTAAATCAGCATCAACTCAGGTCACACTGATTGCTGCTACAGAGAGTGAAATCCTCGTTAACATTAACAAGCATTATGAATACTCACGTTTCATTGAAGACATCGTAGAGACACAAGCACTAAGCTCTTTGCGTAAGTTCTACACTGATGACGCTGGTTATGCTATTGCTAAACAGGTTGATACTGACCTTGTACGGCTTGGTCGTTTGGTTAACGGTGCTACACTTGGCACTGATGACTACGCTACTTCTAACACAGCTACTAAAGCATGGATCGGTTCTACGGGTGCAACTGCTTATAACTCTACGTCTTCAAACGCTGCTGCGCTTGCTGATGCAGGGATAAGACGTTCAATCCAAAGGCTCGATGACGCTGATGTACCTATGTCAGATCGTGTTTTACTTGTTCCACCTACAACCAGAAATACTTTAATGAGCATTGCTCGATTTACTGAGCAAGCGTTCACTGGTGATGTGGGTTCAAGCAACACAATCCGTAATGGTTCTGTTGGTGATGTATATGGTGTTAAAGTATTTGTATCTACCAATGCTGACTTTGGTGCAGGTAGTTCAGGTGCTGACCGTATTTGCTTGATGGCTCATAAAGATGCTTTCTGTCTTGCTGAGCAAATGGGCGTACGTTCACAGACCCAGTACAAGCAAGAGTGGCTTGCAACATTGTTCACGACAGATATGCTTTACGGTGTAGCTGAGTTGCGTGACGATGCTGCTGTAGCTTTGGCTGTACCTGCTTAACCAGTAAGTTGTAATACCTCCCCAGGCTCATAAGGTCTGGGGAGTTTTCATAAGTCGTTCATCCATCAGGACGGAAGTAGGGAGACCGAAGGAACGCACCTATACCTTTAGCGAGGAGGGTGATATGCTTTGGACAAATTACTGCCGCAAGAACGAGATTAAAAGGCACGAAAGAGATAAGTTAATTAAAATACTCTGGAGAAACATGATGTGGACTAAACCTGAATATACAGAAATGAGATTTGGATTTGAAGTAACTATGTACATCGCAAATAGATAGGGACAGTTAAATGGCTATATATAGAGGCCCAGGTGGATCAGGAGACGCTACAACAGACGCTGCTAATCAGGCATCCGTAGCTTCTAACAAGGCTGCTGAGGCCGCTATATCAGCTACCGCTGCCGCTGGTTCAGCCAGTTCTGCTGCAACATCTGCATCTACTGCAACAACACGAGCATCTGAGGCTTCTACTTCTGCCACTAATGCTTCTAACTCTGAAACTGCTGCCGCAAGCTCAGCAACAGACGCTGCTGCTTCTTATGATTCTTTTGACGACAGGTACTTAGGTGCTAAATCATCTGACCCTACCCTTGACAATGACGGTGATGCTTTAAGTGCTGGTGCATTGTACTTCAATACTGTTTCTAATGTCATGCAGACCTACACAGGTTCTGCGTGGCAGTCCATAAACACTGGTACTGGTCTACAAGCGTCTAACAATTTATCTGATGTATTAAGCGCAAGTACTTCTAGGGATAACCTAGGATTAACTATAGGTACTGACATCCAGGCTTTTGACTCTGTTCTTGCAGCTACGACTGCATCCTACACTACTGCTGAAGAATCTAAATTAGCGGGTATCGAGACTGCTGCAACTATAGATCAAACAGGTGCTGAAATTAAGGCTGCTTATGAGGTAGAAGCTAATGCGTTTACTGATACTCAGTTTACTAAGCTATCTGGTATTGAGACAAGTGCTACTGCGGATCAAACTGCTGGAGAGATTAAAACTGCCTACGAGAGTAATGCAGATACTAACGCATTCACTGACGCAAACAGCACTAAGCTAAGTGGTATAGAAACAAGTGCAGACGTAACAGACGCTACTAATGTGACTGTTGCAGGTGCGTTGATGGATAGTGAAGTCACTAACCTGGCACAAGTAAAAGCATTTGATACAACAGACTACGCTACAGCTGCTCAGGGGACACTGGCTGATAGTGCTAACCAACCGGCTACCACAGTAGCTAAGACATCCTCTACAGGCTCTGCTGTGATGCCTACAGGCACTACGGCACAGAGAGATGTCTCTCCTACAACAGGTAACTTAAGGTTCAATTCTACTGATACTTCTTTCGAGGGCTATGATGGCTCTGCTTGGGGTGCTATTGGTGGAGGTGGAGGAGCTTCTGGTGGAGGTTCTGATGCTATCTTTTATGAGAACGGTCAGAGTGTCACCACAGACTACACCATTGTAGCTACTAATAATGCAATGAGTACAGGCCCGATAACTATTGATAGTGGTGTCACAGTTACCGTAAGTTCTGGCGCACGCTACGTTGTAATTTAAAAGGAATATCATGGCATCAGTAATTTCAGGGAGTAATACATCAACCTTCGGTGGACTGGTAGAAACGCCAGCAGGAGTCGGATACACATACGACACAACACGAGATGCTTTTATTTCGCCTAAGCATTATCCAAGCTGGTTATTAGATGAAGCTACTTGTCAATGGGCTGCACCTGTTGCTTATCCTACTGACGGTAAGGATTACACTTGGAACGAAGACACAACCAACTGGATTGAGGTCACAGAATGAGTAAGAAAGGAAACCGAATTGTCTAAGATTTCACTAACGCCTCATGCCTCGGGTACAGGCATCTTCACAGTTGCTTCACCTAACTCCAGTACCGATAGAACTCTGACGTTACCTGATGAGACTGGGACTGTTGATACGTTACAGAGAAGTGGTAATGTAATTCAGGTGGTTAATTTCCAGACTGGTGCAGCGGCTACTGGGACTACTACTATTCCCCTTGATAATACCATCCCTCAGATTACCGAGGGCAATGAGTATATGACGTTGGCGATTACACCTACAAACGCATCGAACATATTGATAATTCATGTAGGTGTAGCCGTATCACACACTGCCACCAATCATATAATAGCAGCACTGTTCCAAGACGCAACGGCTGGCGCATTAGCATCTCGTGCTGAAATGAATTCAACCGCTATCACTAACAAATCCTGTACATTTACATACAAAATGGTAGCTGGCACAACATCGGCCACAACATTTAGAATACGTATAGGGTCTGACGTTCCTGGTACGACCACATTTAATGTTGCTGTACAGGGGGGGATAGTAGCCTCCTCAATCACAATCACGGAGATAGCAGTATGATAGCGCAAGTCATAGGTTGGAAGTTTAATCATCAATCAGGCATGAGTACGAAGGACGGAAAGATCGTAGCCTTCCCTGGTGGTATCCCAAGCCAATCAGATCAAGACTTATGGACTACCGAGTATAATACTTATGTCCTATCTAACGCTTACTCAGAACTACGCAGAGCTAAGTACGACCTACTCAACCAAGACGAGATGCGTTTTGATGACTTAGTTAACTCAACAACCACATGGCAAGACGCTATTGTTGCTATCAAACTGGAGTATCCTAAATGACCTTTGAACAATGGTTTGCCTCATTAGGCGGTGGTTATGACAGCTACGAAGACTTATTAAAAGAGTGCTGGGAAGCGGCTGGTAGCCAACTAACAAAGGAAACTGAGCAATGAGTACTGTTGAAGTAACAACATTAAAACATGAGAGTGCTGTTGTTGATAACATTACTCTGAGTAGTGATGGTACATCTACGTTAGCAGGGAATCTAGTGTTCAGTGATGCTAGTGTTCAGACGACAGCAGGTGATCTAACAGCTACGGAATTAAATGTAACAGGTTCCGCACCTATGTATGCTTGCAGGGCTTGGGTTAATTTCAACGGCATTGGGACGGTAGCTATTCGAGCCAGTGGGAATGTGAGTAGTATTACTGATAACGGGACTGGGGATTACACGGTTAATTTTACTACTGCGATGCAAGATGTTAATTATTCTGCATCTACTTCCGCAGCTTATTTCACCACTGGAGCTTCTGCAATGATAAGACAATCGTCTGTAATAACCCCCTTTTTAACGACATCAGTGCGTATAAACACGGGATATTCATACCCTTCAGGTTATAGCATGCAAGATACAGCAGCTGGTCAACTTACAATCTTCCGCTAAAAGGAACAATATGAAAAGAATTATATATCAAACAGATGAAGGTGGTGTTGCCATCATTGTCCCCGCCGACTGTGGACTGACCATCGAACAGATTGCAGCCAAAGACGTACCTGACGGCAAGCCTTACAGCATCGTGGACGTTGCAGACATTCCAACAGACCGCACTTTCCGCAACGCATGGGAGATGACATGATTACAGTAAACATCAGCAAAGCAAAAGACATTGCACATGATGTTAGACGAGCTGCTCGTTCAGTTGAGTTTGCACCTTTAGACATTAAAGCAACCATTCCATCAGAGGCTGTAGTTGCTGAAGAAGCCCGTGCTATTATCCGAACAAAGTATAACGATATGCAAATAGCTATTGATGCCGCAAGCACAACAGATGCAATCAAAGCTGCAATGCCAACTAAAGTATCCTAAGTGAAACGTAACTTGTTTAACGAGTTGAAAGAAGCTTTCAAAGCGCTTACCGAGAGGAAACTAAAATGACCACCTGGGACGTTGTACAACTAGATAGCAAGACATTTGTAACAAACGTACACTGGACATGCTCAGACGCTGACGGTGAGTTCAGTAGCCATGCTGAGGATGTAGTAGCCTCTCAGATTGCATTCTCTAAAGAACCTGTAACATCTTGGTAACAAGAGATGGCTCGATTAAAACTAGAAACCACACGCCCGCTACCTAAACGCAGTAAGTTAAGTAGACGTAAAAAGAAAATCAGGATCGCTAAGAAACGATCTAACTCGAGGTAAAGTATGAAAGATCCTAAACTAGAAAGAGCAGGTGTATCAGGCTTTAACAAACCTAAACGTACACCCAGTCATCCTAAGAAGTCTCATGTTGTTGTGGCTAAAGAAGGCGACAAGATTAAAACTATTAGGTTTGGTCAGCAGGGTGTGACAGGTGACAAACAAGCAACCCCTAGACAAAAGTCATTTAAAGCCAGACACGCTAAGAACATAGCCAAAGGTAAAATGTCAGCAGCTTACTGGGCAGATAAGGAGAAATGGTAATGGCTAAAGGATTATACGCAAACATTCATGCTAAACGTGAACGCATTAAAGCAGGTTCTGATGAACGTATGAGAAAAGTAGGTAGTCCTGGTGCGCCTACGAATAAGGCATTTAAGAAAGCTAAACGTACTGTTAAGAAAAAGGCTACTTGATGGACAACAGCAACGACAAGCAGTTAGGTAGACTCGAAGCTCAGGTAGAATCTCTACAGCGTCAGATGGAGCAGTTAAGCATAGACGTTAGATGTCTGTCTAATCTGATGTCTAAGTGGAAGGGTGCAGGTGTTTTACTGCTTATTCTAGGTGCTTCCTTCGGATGGCTTGTTGATCTTATCATTAAGAAATGAACATAAAGTACTTGACTTTACTATCAGTCTGTGGTATAATGCTTCTTCAAGGTTGTAGTGCTTTAGGTCTTGTAAAGGCAGTTCTACCAGGTAACTCAGGTACTAATGTTAATGCTAATGCTCAAGTAGGAAAAGAGAACACACAACAAGTAGTTGCTAATCAGCAGAACACCAAGATCGAAGGTGAGAATGTTAATGTAAGTCAGAAGGAAACTGACACCAGCATTAATACATCAAAGGTAGACAGTCTAGTGCAGAATAACACTAACGTACCCATGTGGTATTTATTGTTATTGGTACTAGGTTGGTTATTACCCAGCCCTCAAGAGATATGGGCAGGCTTTGTCAACTCAATAGAGAGATTAATTCATGGCAAGAAACGTAACAGCCGTAAAAACAAGAACAAACGATAGCGCAAAGGTTGATATGTATACTGTACCAGCAAAGAATACTGCTGAGATACACATGATTTATATCTTAGCCAGTGCTGGTAACGAAGATGCTGACTTGTATTGGTACGACAGTGCTACAACAACAGAGTACCCACTAGCTCACGCTAAAACATTACAGTCTACTAACGGTGAGTATTTATTGCTAAATAACTTACAGATAGATTTAAAAGAAAACGACATACTCAGAGTAAAGAATAGTGGCACAAGCAGCACCATAACTTACATGGTCAGCATGAATTTAGCACCTTCAATCACAACACAATTCCATAACTAAGGAGATAACAATGTACGGATACGGTAAAAAGAAGAAAGCACCTGCACCTCGACCAAAACCTAAGCCTAAGAAGTAATGGCTAAGGGTGTAAAGCATTACTTAAAAGAAGGAAAAACTTGGTCAGGTAACTACCACAAAATGCCTGACGGTAAGTTACATACTAACAAGTCACATACAGCGACCAGTAAACCTTTGTATCATTACGGTGATCTTTCAGCTACTGCGAAGAAGAAAGCTAGAGGATAAGAATGAATTATTTAGAAGTTGTCAACAATGTATTAGTAAGACTGAGAGAGGCTGAAGTAACTGCTCCGACAGATACGCCTTACTCTAAACTAATCAGCACCTTTGTTAATGATGCTAAGAGACTGGTAGAAGATTCTTTTCAGTGGAACGTATTGACAGAAACACTAACAGTCACTACCTCTAATGATCTCTTTAACTACGTCCTTACAGGGGCGGGTCAACGCTTTAGGGTGATGGATGTTATTCACGCTGAAGAAGACTACTTCTTAAACCCTAAGACCTCTAGTCAGATGAACTCGTTTCTATTGAACAACAACCCACAAAGAGGCAGCCCAACATTCTATAACTTCAATGGTGTAGACGTTAATGGGGACACACAGGTAGATTTATTTCCTATCCCTAATGGAATACAAAACATTTACTTTAACTTATACAAACCACAACCTGCACTAACAGATGCTTCAACTACCTTACTGGTTCCCAGTGAGCCTGTTATTAAATATGCCTATGCAATGGCTGTAGCAGAGCGTGGTGAAGACGGAGGACTATCAGTACAAGATGCATCAGCATTGGCTGATCTATCACTAGCAGACCACATAGCTATGGCTGAGAGCAGACAGAACGACCAGTACATCTGGGCAGCAGTATAATGGCAGGTCGACTACAGTCCTCTTCAATATCAGCACCAGGCTTTCTTGGTGTTAATACACAGGAGAGTAGTGTTGATTTATCTTCTGGTTATGCGCTAGAAGCCTACAACTGTGTGATTGATAAGTTTGGTAGGATTGGAGCCAGGCGTGGATGGACTAAAGTAAACAGTGCTTTAAATACTGACTTAGCTTCTAACAAAGTAGAGTTCTTGTACAACCTTCCTAACCCTGATGTTACATTCGCAGGTGGTAACAATAAATTATTCACACGAGCAGGTGGTTCTGCTACCTTAGTTACTGCTGTTGACGGTACAGTAGCTGACGCAGCAGGCACAGGTACAACTGCTTACACTATTACAGCTAACGAATGGATGGGTGCTAGTATTGTATTTGGTGAAGGACCAACTGCTAAACCTCATGCTTACTTAGCACAAGCCGGACACCTCCCTTTAGTCTATCATCAGCTTGGAGCAGATCATGCACATACAGGTGCTTATGGTTTTAACTTACTTAGCGATGCTGGATCGGTCCCTACTACTTATGCTTCTGCTAGTGATTTTAAGCCTAACATAGTTATAGGTGCTTACGGTAGAACATGGTGGGCTGACATTGCTAACGATAAACAAACACTATATTTCAGTGCTTTACTCGATGGTACTAACTTAGCAACAGGTGACTCAGGTTACTTGTCATTGGTTGATGTCTTTCCTAACGGAGATGAGATAGTAGGTATTGCACCGCACAACGGTTTCTTAATTATATTTGGTAAAAGAAACATTGCTATCTACGCTAATCCTATTGATGTAACTACACTGGTATTGTCTGATTTAGTTGCTAACATCGGTTGTATTGCTAGAGACAGTATTGTCAACACAGGTACAGACGTTATGTTCTTGTCTGAGTCTGGTGTAAGAAGTCTGTCACGAGTTATCCAAGAAAAGTCAGCACCTATCAATGATGTATCGTTTAATGTTAGGGATGAGCTAGTAGCTTTTGTAGAGTCAGAAACCAACAGAGAAAAGATTAAAGCTACCTACTATCCTAAAGATGCTTTCTATCTGTTAACACTGCCAACATCTAAGTATGTTTATTGCTTTGATCTAAGAGGCAGACTAGAGAATGGAGCAGCACGGGTAACCATCTGGGATGGTATTGAACCTGCAGCATTACACGTTACCTACACAGGTGATTTGTTTGTAGGTAAAGAAGGTTACATAGGTAAGTACTTTGGATTTACAGACAACGCAGATACATACAGACTCAGGTACTACACAAACTTCTTTGACTTAGGTGCGCCTACTTCATTAAAGTTTCTAAAGAAAGCTAACTTTGTAATTGTAGGCGGTATCGGACAAAACGTAGCTTTAAAGTATGGCTTTGATTATATCAACTCATACCGTTCTATAACTAAACAACTGAGAACAGGAACAGTATTTCAATATAATATCGGTGAGTACGCTATTGCAGAATACTCTAGTGGTCTAGTGTTAGAAGAAGTTCAGTCAAACTTAGGTGGTTCTGGTTCTATTATGCAGTTAGGTTTTGAAGCAGATATAAACACTGCTCCACTGTCAATACAAAAGATAGATATTTATGTTAAAGCAGGTAAAACAATTTAAGGACAAGTATGAGTAACTATACAAAAGCAACTAACTTTGCACAGAAAGATGGACTATCATCGGGTGATCCAAATAAGATTATTAAAGGTTCAGAGATTGATGCAGAGTATAACGCTATTGCTGCTGCTATCCAATCTAAAGCTAATCTAGATGGTCCTACATTTACGGGAACACCTAACACTCCTACAGCTACTGCTGGTACATCCAGCACACAGATAGCTTCTACTGCTTTTGTTACAAGTGCTGTAACTACCGCTACTGGTAGTTTGGGTACTATGTCTACACAGAACGCAGGTGCGGTAGCGATTACTGGAGGTACACTGACTGGGGTTACTGTAGGTGGCCTGACTATTGGTACTAATGCAGCAGGAACAAGGACTGTTTCTACAGCATCTCCTTCAGGTGGATCAAACGGTGACATCTGGTATAAATACTAATGACTTTACACGTTAACAATGCAGGAAGTTTTATAGAGCCTGACGAAGTTTTTGTCAAGGACGGTGGTGTATGGAGAACCATCAAAGAGACTCATGTTAATGACAATGGAACATGGAGAAAGATTTTTCCTGTAGCCGGTAATCAAACATTTACTTCAGGGACTTCATCATTTGTAGTTCCTCAGGGTGTCTACTCTTTAAGCATGACAAATATGTCTGGTGCTGGTGGTGGTGCTAGATCAGGACAACACACAGGAGACTGTTACTCAGGGTATCCGGCAACTGCTGGAGCAACTGTTGCAAACCAATCAATTGCTGTCACAGCAGGTGAAACGCTGACAGTTATAGTAGGTACTGGTGGTACTGGTGGGGTATATCCAGGGTTCCAACAAGGATACCGACTTGGAACTTCAGGTGGTGCTACTTCTATTAAGAGAGGAGCTACTGTACTACACACAGCAGCAGGAGGAGTTACTGTAAACGCTACTTTTCCTAGTGGAACAAACTTTGCAACAGCAGGCCCTACTAATGGAACAGGGTTTGGTAAGGGTGGTGCAGGTGCTGCTTGTGAAGGCTCTAACAATCACGGTGATGATGGTGGAGTAGTCTTTACATGGTAACAGAGTTTGTAGATAAAGAGACACAAGATAAACGTAAAAGTATTTGTAATGTGTGTGACCAGAGTAAGTTAGGATTTTGTACAGAGTGTGGTTGTGTGATTATTACAAAAGTTATGTGGAAGCGAAACACTTGTCCATTACTGAAATGGTAACAGATTAATTTAAAGAGGAAAAAGAAATGGGAATGTTTTCGAGTATAGCAAAAGTAGCGGGTCCAGCTATGCAGATAGCAGGGATGGCAACAGGAAATCCTGCTTTGTCAATGGCAGGTAGTGCTATAGGTCAGTACGGGGCAAGCAAGAAACTTGCTCAACAAGCAGGGGAAACATCCCAACAGTACGCTGCTCGTATGGCTCAGGCTGGTCAGCAAGGATTCTTCAGACCTGTTGATGTTAAGACACTCTACGGACAGTCTAACTTTGAGGTTGATCCTACCACAGGGCAATTAAAGTCTGCTGGGTACACTGCCTCTGATGCTGTTCAAGCAGACCAAGCTAGATTTGGTAACTTGATGCAGACAGGTTTAACCACTGCTGAACAGGCTGTTCCTTTTGCTCAACAGTATGCTGAACCAGCACAGGGTCTGTTTAACCTGGGTCAGGATTATTTAGCTGATACTCCAGAACAAGCAAGACAGAATTATATGCAACAACAGATGGCTGCATTACGTCCTTATGATATTGAGGAAGAGCAGAGATTACTTGCTATGGGCTTTGGTAGAGGAACCACTGGTTTAAGTGTTGGTGCTGGTGGTAACCCAATGCTGAAGGCTCTACAAGAAAGTAGAAACAGGCGTGGATTACAGTTAGCAGCAGGAGCTGAAGACGCTGCACAACAACAGATAAACTTTGGTACATCACAGCTAACTAAAGCTAGTGGGTTGATGGGTACTGGGTACGATGCGATGACAGCAGCTTTGTCACCGTATCAGAACTACTTGAGGCAACAATCAGGACTAGAAGACTTAGCTAAACAACCATTCCAGATGGGATTAAACGCAGGAGCAACTGCCATGACAGGACAACAGTATGGTGCTAATGCGTTACAGGACTCAGCGTTAAACCAAGCTAAAGTTAGTATGGGACAAGCACAGAACAAGTATGACGCCACTACTGGTTTGCTTAACAATAAAGAATTAATGGGTGATGTAGGTGGTCTTGTTCAAAAAGGCATTGGTAAGATAGGTGGTCTTTTTAGTGGGTTCGGTGGTGGTCCAGCACCTATGACTTCAAACATGGGAATGGGTATGTCAGACCCTTCTAAGTTTCAATTTGGACAGAGAGCATACTAAAGGATAATTAATTATGGCAATTGCAGATATATTTGGTCCTACTCCTGAAGAGCTAGAGTATCAAAGAGGACAGGAACGAGAGAACAGG
>Ga0222686_1000198_pt1 | contig 24462 bp, 28 predicted proteins | sample AntAcemetage1159_FD_181400 | JGI IMG/M metagenome (GOLD analysis project Ga0222686, IMG submission 181400) | Saline water microbial communities from Ace Lake, Antarctica - #1159 | ecosystem: Environmental > Aquatic > Non-marine Saline and Alkaline > Saline | place: Antarctica: Ace Lake...
ATGTCGTAATTATTATCTTGACAACACTTTTTCTATATCTATATCTTAGCAAGAGATGGATACGGAAGAGAAAGAGTTAACAGTTAAAGAACAATCAGCTCAAACGAAGTATGGTCTGACAAGCAAACAAATAAGATTAGTAGATACACTTGTAGCGTCTGGGTGTAGTATCAAAGAAGCGTCCATAAAGGCAGGTTATTCAAAGAAAGATGGTGGTAGAGTACAGGCGTCAAGAACACTACGATCAGCAAAGGTACAGAAGTACATGATGGATCAGTGTGCTAGAACTCTAGGGCTAGGCGCAGTGGTTGCCAGTAATAGACTTGTCCATCTGGCTGGTAGTGCGAAGTCAGAGTACGTACAGCTAGAAGCATCAAGAGATGTACTAGATAGGGTTGGGCTACGTACCCCAGACAAGGTGCAACACAGTGTAGAAGGACAGTTGAAGATCAACATTGATCTGTCATAGTCTATGATTCAGCCAAGTCACTGCTAGATCACAACACGAGGGGGGGGGTTAAAAACCAGTGATCCTCGGTAGTGATAGGACTTAAACAAACTACAGATGTCAAAAAGGTACTTCAACATAGTAGAAATCCTTAACTGGTCTCATGAAAAGACAAAGGTTAATCGTGTTTGTTGTAAGGAAGGTTGTAAAGAATGGGGAGTATTAGGTGTTAAAGAGAATAGTATATATTATTTCAGTTGTTATAAGCATTATAACGAGGAACAAGAAGTCAGTTCAAGACGAACATGAAATATTTTTAGGTTCTGATAGGTACTGATAAAGGAAATCGTTTATCCTTAAGGTAGCATAGGTAGGCATACTGCCAATCATTACCATATTCAGCTTTACAGAACTGCATGATACCATCATTCAAATGAGAAGATGGCTTCTTAAATATATTTTTTATTAAATTAAGCATTATATATAGATAATTAATGGATAGTTCCGTACATAACTAGTGTTATATTCGCAAAACTCCTATGTTAAATTGCGATAGCTGTCAAGGTACAGTTTATGTGAATTGTTTTTTATATATAAACTCCTATATGATACCCAGTTCATTTTAACTTGCAGTTTATTTAAAATTAATATAGGAAGGAATTATGTCTATGACACCAACGGAAAGAAAACTCTCTGATTCTCGTAAAGAAGTCAAAGAATTAACGAAAGATAACGCTGAACTTAAACTACAAGTACAGTTTCTTACAGATAGGTTAGACCAAAGAACAGATAAAGTCTTTAATCTACAAACTAAACTACTCAATACTTCAGTAGATCAATTTATTAAGTTCAAAGAAACTCTTTCAAACAATATAACGAAAGGAAATATATAGTATGTATGGAATGAAAAAACCAATGATGAAAGCCAAGCCAATGAAAGCTGGTAAAAAAGAAGCAACTAAAAAAGCTATGCCTAAGAAAGCTAAAAAGAAATAATGGCTAAAGGGGTAAAACATTTTTTGAAAAATGGTACTGCTCATAATGGATCAATGCATAAAATGCCTAATGGTTCTATGCATAGTGGTAAAACACATAGTGCAAGTAGTAAACCAGTAGTACATTTTAAAGATCTTAGTGCTACTGCTAAGAAGAAAGCTAAGTCATAATGCCAAGTAAAGGATTGTACGCAAATATTAATGCTAGAAAAAAGGCTGGTACTTCTCGTCCTAAAAAAGAATCAACTGTTTCTAATAAAGCTTTTAAAAATATGAAAGCTGGGTTTCCTAAAAAGAAACCTAAGTAATGGTTGCAAAGAAGTATCAAAATCCTAGTGGTGGTTTAAATGCTGCTGGTAGGGCGTACTTCAACAACAAAGATGGCTCTAATCTTAAAGCACCAGCACCTAGTCCTAAGACAGATAAGGCTAAAGGCAGAAAGAAAAGCTTCTGTGCTAGAATGGGTGGAGTAAAAGGACCAATGAAGAAGCCTAATGGCAAACCTACAAGGAAAGCTTTGGCTCTTAGAAAGTGGAAGTGTTAATGAGTGAAATAATTAGACCACCTGACTTTGATCCTATTGATGCTCAAGTAGATCTTGAAGTAAGAAAACAATTTCCTCTATCTTATATAGATAGACAAAGACTTCGAAAGATAGTTAAGAATGTACACTTAAAACATCTACCTCAATCACACCTAACAGATAAAGAAGCTGATAAAATGATAGAAGCTTTAGGTCCAGCAACAAGAGAAAAGCTTATCGTAATGTATATTGAAAATGTTAAGTAATGGATTTCAATTATAAACCAGATGGACAAACACTTAAAAGCTTTCTTAAATCAGATAACTTCTTCAGAGGACTTAGAGGTCCAGTTGGATCTGGCAAATCAGTTGCTTGTTGTATTGAGTTATTTAGAAGAGCATTACAACAACAAAAAGGCGCTGATGGACGAAGAAAGTCTCGCTGGGCTGTTATTAGAAACACGAACCCTCAATTAAAAACTACTACTATTAAAACATGGCTGGATTGGTTTCCAGAAAATCAGTTTGGACCATTCAGATGGTCAGTTCCTTATACTCATCAAATGACTATAGGTGATGTAGATCTAGAAGTTATATTCCTAGCTCTTGATAGACCTGAAGATGTTAAGAAGCTACTATCATTAGAGCTTACTGGTGTCTGGGTTAATGAAGCTAGAGAATTACCTAAGTCAATTATAGATGCTTGTACTATGAGAGTAGGTAGATACCCTTCTATGCGTGATGGTGGTGCTTCATGGTATGGAGTTATCGCAGATACTAATGCTCCTGAAGAAGATCATTGGTGGGCAGTCATGGCTGGTGATGTACCAGTACCAGATCACATCTCAAGAGAAGAAGCAATCATGTTAGTCAAGCCTGACAACTGGAGTTTTCATACACAGCCACCAGCATTGTTAGAAAAGAAAGATGATAAAGGTGAACTTATTGGGTATGATCGTAATCCTTTATGTGAAAATAAGAAAAATATTACAGATCTTTACTATACCAATATAGTTAAAGGTAAAACTAAAGGGTGGATTGATGTTTATGTTATGAATAAACTAGGTTCATTAGAAGAAGGTAAGCCAGTTTATCCAAGCTGGTCAGAGAAAATGCATCTTAGTGAAGAACTTATTACTCCATTTCCTACACAAGTATTTATTGGAATTGACTTTGGATTAACACCAGCAGCAGTCTTTGCACAGAAATTAACTAGTGGTAGATGGGTTATTCTACAAGAGTTAGTCTGTTTTGATATGGGTGTTGTTAGGTTTACTGAATTACTTAAACATGAAATAGCTAAAACATACAAAGGTCTACCTATAGATATCTATGGTGATCCAGCTGGAGACTTTAGAGTGCAGACAGATGAAGCTACTCCCTTCCAAATTATGAGAGCGCAAGGAGTTAAGGCTAGACCAGCTCCAAGTAATGATGTTTCTCTGCGTATAGAAGCTGTAGAGACAGCTCTTTGTAGATTGGTAGAGGGAAAGGCTGGTTTTATTTTAAATTCTAACTGTGTGAATCTTAAAAAAGGTTTTAATGGAGGATACCACTACAGAAGAATACAAACATCTGGTGATCGTTATGATGAAAAGCCTAATAAGAATAAATATTCTCATGTTCATGATGCTTTACAGTATTTATTAATGGGTGCTGGAGAAGGAAAACAATTAACTATAGGCAAAGCTACAAATTCTACTGTTGCTAAAACTAGAAGTTGGAATATATTTGATAATAAGAAAAAGAAAAAATCAATATGGCAAAACAAAATGAGTTTCTAGTTTACTTCGTTCATAATGAAGATGGACATTGGCAAACAAAGTATTTCAAAGATGGCTTTAAACATTGTGGGGTTATCAGTTATGATACAGATACCAAGCATTGGATCATTATAGAATATATCTTTGGGCAGATATTAGTGGAAACTATATCAGATAAGGAAGCAGATGCCTTCTTTAGATTAGTAAGAATAAGAAAAGGATTAGTCCTTAAAGGAGAAAATACTTCAGAAAGAACTGGGTTTCCTAGCTTTATGGGTTCATGGATTAAAGAACATAGCTGTGTTAGTTATGTACAAAGACTAATAGGATTAAATAAATGGTGGATCTTTTCACCCTATCAGTTATATTGTGCGTTGAAAAAACGTGGGTATAGTGAAATAGATTTATAACAGCATTAATTATGGGTAGTATATTTGGATCGACATCTTACAAAGAAACTGAAGCTGATAGAGCTTTACGAGAAGATATTGAACGAAAGCGTAAAGAAGAAGCAGATGAAGTTGCAAAACAAGAAGCTGACAGAACAAAACAAAAAAAAAGATATGGAAAAGGATTAACTGGTCAAAGATCATTGTTTAGTAAATCAGGTCAAAAAGGATTTTTTCAAAATGGTAAAGAAATATAATGGGAGGTAATAATCCTACTAGAGATAAAAGTAGTCAAACTAATGTTCCTCCATCAATGAGGAATGAAACTACTCAACAAAAATTAGCTAGACAAAACAATGCCACGCAAACATTAGCTAGTGGTGCAGATGCATATGCAAGAAATAAATTAGGAATACAAACCACTATGGGTGGATTCCAAGATAGAAATGCTGTTGGATATAGCTCATCAAATAAAAATCAAATGTATGGTGCTGATTACAATGAAGCAAGAGGAGAATATTTATCATCAAAAGGTCAAGCTAAAGCAAGACAAGTAACTGATGCTATGGGTAGAACAAGAACTGTTTACGATCCAATAAATTCTTCAGGTGCTTATACAAATGTAAGTAGAGGTGCTGCACAAAATGCTAGAGATATGGGAACTCCTTTATCTGAAGAAATGTTTAAATCACAAGATACAGTTAAAAAAGGTTTAATGGCATTAGGAGGAGTAATGTCAGGTATGCCACTTGCATTTACTTCTTTATACTATGCTTCAAAAAGACCATATTCTGAATATGTAGGTGAATATTATAATAAAGGTAGAACTACATCTACACAAACTAATAGAAATAACAAAGATGTAAAAACTGTTTCTAGTGGAGGAGGTGGAGGAGGTTATTCTCAAACTACAGCTAAAACTAGATATGATCCAAGACGAGCTAGAACTGGTGCAACAAAAGCTAGTCAACAAGGTAGAGCATTATATGCTTCTAGTAATAAACTTATTAAAGGAACTATGTAATAATGTATATACCAACACCTACAGCAGACAATGCCTCTTATGGAGGAACAGATAATAGAGTAGCTTCATTTCTTAAAAAATATAAAGATTCAGAATATATCTTTGACAACTGGAAAGATAAATATGAAGAAGCTTATGAATACACAATGCCACAAAGAGAATCGTTCTATGATGAAACGATTGCAGAAAGAAGAACAGATAAAATATTTGATGAAACGGCTGTAGTAGGAATACAAGAATTTGCATCAAGACTACAAGCTGGAATAGTTCCAACCTATGGTCGTTGGGCAAACTTTGAAGCTGGATCAGAAATACCAGCTGAAGCAGTTCCTGAAGTTAATGAACAGCTAGATGCTATTACACAATATGTATTTGAAATACTAGGTGGATCTAATTTTAATCAAGAAGTACACGAATCATTTATGGACTTAGCTATTGGTACTGCTGTGTTGTTAGTAGAAGAAGGAGATAGTTTAAACCCAATTAATTTCCAAGCTATTCCTCTACCAAGAGTAATGCTTAACAATGGACCAAGTAATAAAGTTGATACAATCTTTAGAAAAAGATCAATGAATTATAATAGGATTTCTATTGCTTATCCTAAAGCGACTATGTCATCTGATATGTTAAAGAAAATTGAAAAAGATGGGGATACTAAAACTAAAATAGTTGAAGGTGTGTTTAGACTATATGATAAACCAAACGAAGAAAGATATAAATACTGTGTAGTATGTATGGATATGCAAGAGATGATTTTTGAAACTGAACTTGAAGGAGTAGGATCAAATCCTTATATAGTTTACAGATGGAACAAAGCATCAGGTGAAGTGTATGGTCGTGGACCAGTATTCAATGCAATGGCTGCAATCAAAACTACAAACCTAACAGTAGAACTTATTTTACAAAATGCTCAAATGGCTATTAGTGGTATCTATACATTTGAAGATGATGGTGTTATTAATCCAGAAAATATTTCTTTAGTTCCAGGGGCTTTAATTCCTGTAGCACCTAACAGTAGAGGACTACAAGCACTTCCAGCTGCTGGAAGATTTGATGTAGCTCAATTAATTTTAACTGATATGAGAGCTAATATTAAGAAAGCTTTATTTATGGAATCATTAGGTAGACCTGAAGGTACTCCTATGTCAGCTACTGAAGTAGCAGAAAGAATGTCAGACCTATCAAGACAAATTGGTTCTTCGTTTGGTAGATTACAATCTGAATTTGTTACTCCTTTATTAAGAAGGGTTATTAGAATTTTAACTAAACAAGGTAGGATTAATATACCTAAAGTTAATGATAGAGAAGTTAAAGTTGTTTCTACTTCACCATTATCTCAAGCACAACATCAACAAGATATAGCTGATGTCATGAGATTCTCTGAAATACTTGGTGGTACATTTGGACCAGAAGTATTGAATATGGTTGTTAAGCAAGATGAAGTAGCTAGATATCTAGTAGATAAAATGAATCTACCAGAAAAACTAGTAAGAAGTCCTGAAGAACAACAAGAAATGGTTTCACAGTTGCAATCTGCACAACAACAAGCTAATATGCCACAAAATGAGTTGGCAGGACCTCCAGAACAAGAAATCCCTCAAGGGTGAAGTTAATGAAGTAGATCAAGTATTTGCTTCAGTATTTAATCAAATAGACGGAAAGAAAGTTATTGAGTATTTAGAATCTATAACTATAAATAGTGTATGTTCTCCACAAGCTACAGATTCAACCCTATGGCATTTAGAAGGACAGAGATATTTATTACACATTATAAAAAATAAAATAAAGAAGGGTACTAACAAATGAGTGAAGATCAATTAAACGAAACTACAGAAACTACAGAAGAAGAAAATAATATGCCAGAGTATATTCCAGAAAAATTTTGGAATAAAGATTTGAATGAAGTTAATGTAGAAGAAATGGGTGCATCTTATAAAGCACTAGAAAAAAGATTAGGTCAAAGAACAGAAGAATTAGCTGGTACTATTAGAGAAGAAGTATTAGCAGATATTAAAGGTACTGCTCCTGAATCTTATGAAATCCAATTACCTGAATTACCTGAAGGTGTTAATATAGATGTTGATCCTGAACAACCTTTACTACAATGGTGGGAACAAACAGCTAGATCAAAAGGATTGTCTAATGAAGATTTCAATAAAGGTATTGAAGCTTTTGTTAATAATGAAGTAGCGGCATTACCTGATAGAGAATCTCAAATGAATTTGTTAGGTGAAAATGCTAATACAAGAATTGAAGCTGCTGATTTATGGGCTAAGAAAAATCTAAGTGAATCAAGTTATGATGCTTTATCTAATGTAGCTACTACAGCTGATGGTGTAAAAGCTATAGAAGAAATTATGGCACTCAATAAAGATGCACCTATTCCTAGTACAGAAACAAAGATAGATGTATCTCCTTCTAAATTAGATCTAAGATCAATGATGAATGACGAAAGGTATTGGAAAGATGGAGCAAAAGATCAAGCATATATTAAAAAAGTTACAGACTTATACCAAAAATACAGTAGTTAAAAAAAGAAAGTTAAAAAAAGTAAGAGTTCATTGGAGAGATGCTATTAGCCATGCAATATGGCTAGATCCTGATGAAGCTATAAAGTTTGTACCAGCAATTAATGTAACTGAAGGTTATTTACTGTGCAAAAATAAAAATTCTTGTATCGTCTTTATGTCCTATAATGATACGGATATAGGCGATACAACTGTAATTCCTACAGAAAACATACAATCACTTAAATTTGTGCGTTGAATTATTTCTCTAAATAGTTATTAACTAAATCAATAAGACCTCGAATGGCATTAGGATCGCCCTGTATTGGATAACGATTGCTTCCAAAAGAGATAATCTTTTTTACTATTAATAACATAAACTCAAAGGAGATAAAATGAGTGCAACTATCGATCAAGCCTTTATCACACAGTTTGAAGCTGAAGTGCATATGGCTTACCAAAGACAAGGCAGCAAACTCAAAAATTTAATCCGTGTAGTTAATGGTGTATCAGGTGAATCTGTTAAGTTCCAAAAAGTTGGAACTGGTGAAGCAACAACTAAAGCGAGACACGCAGAGGTTGTAGCAATGAACATTTCTCACACAAATGTAACAGCTACTTTAGCAGATTACTATGCATCAGACTATGTAGATAAATTAGATGAGCTTAAGACAAACATTGACGAAAGAGCAGTAATTGCGAATAACGCAGCTTACGCTCTAGGTCGTAAAACAGACAGTATTATTACAACAGCAATGGAATCAGCAACTAAGGTTGCTAACAATGCTGGAGCTAATGGTACAACTTCACTAGCAACAGATATGAATGTAGCTAAATTCAAAGATATGCAAGCAAAATTTGGAACAGATGATGTTCCTGATGATGACCAAAGATACTGGGCTATTGGTCCAGAACAATGGGGTGATCTTCTTGCAGAAGATAACTGGTCTAACCTAGATTATATAGGTCCAAGCCAATTACCTTTCGCTGGTATGAACTATACTGCTAAGAGATTTTTAGGTTTCTTAACATTTGTTCATTCAGGTCTTGAAACTTCAGGTTCAACTGACAGACACACAATCGCATGGCACAAGTCATCTATGGGATTAGGTGTAGGTTCAGAAGTAAGAACAGAAGTAAATTACATTCCTGAAAAAGTAGCTAATTTATTAACTTCTTATTTATCAATGGGTTCAATCTTGATTGACACCAATGGTATTAAGATCCAGAAATGTGCAGAATAGGAGTTATATATGGCATATGCAATAAACAACCCTGTTAAGAAAGCAACCCAAATGGGTGATACTAATTCTTTATGGTATTACACAGATGGAGACGCAATTACTGCAATAGATGATGCTGATTACTTTTTGTTATCTAACGCTGATTTAACTGCTGGAGATGTTATAATTGTAAATAGTGGTGGCTCAAACGCTGTAGTAGATATCTTAATTGTATCTGCTTCAAGTGCTTCTACTGTTACAACTGTAATATTAGCTTAATTAACATTTAATATGTGGGGGGAGAAATCCCCCTACTAAACATAAAGGATAAAAAAAAATGGCAATTATAGGAGCTGGTCTAAAACTAGCAAAACAATTACTTAAAAATAAAAGTTTACAAAAAGCAATTAATGTAACCACAACACAAACAAACAAATTAAAAAATGTTGCAACAGCTGCTACAAGTAAAGCAAAAAGTGCTAGTAAAAAAGTTACTCAAAAAGCAAAAGAAGTAGGAAAAAAAGTTTCAGATAAAACCCCAGAAAGTGTAAAAAAAGTTGTAAGTAAAACTGTTAGTGCTGGTGAAAAAGTAATAGATCGTGGAACTGCTATTAGTGCTGGTGTAGGTTCTGTAATAGGTGCAGCTGGAGGAAAAGCAACTGGTAAAGCTTTAAGAGCAACTAAAGATGCTATTGCTAAAGCAAGAGGGAAACCAACAAAATTAGGTGGAACTGCGGATAGAAATATGGGAAAAGAAGCTAGAAGAACTGTTCAAGATACAGATACTATTGAGGGAGCTATGACTGGTGCTATGGTTGGTGCTGGAGTTGGTGGTGGACTTATGGGATTTGGAGCTGGAGCTGCTATTGGACAAGGAGTATCTTTAACTGCTTCTATGGTAAAATCTTCTACACCTAAAGAATCATTGTATGATGTTAAAAAACAACCTGATGGAAATTTTATGACTTCATTTAATGATCCTAATAAAAATAAAATTACTTCTAGTTCACAGTTAAGTTCAAAAGAAATGGGTATAGTAAGAGGAGCAATAGCTGGTTTAGATGCTATATTACTTTCTGAAGATCCTAGAAAAGAAAGATCTATGTTTAATAATTATTTAGCTATGCTTAGTAAATATGGAGTAAGTTCTGTTAACGGAAAAAATTTATCAGTAAATATAGCTGGGTAAATGGCAGTAACTAAAGTAGATATTGCTTCACAAGGACTAGTCCTAATTGGTGCTAATAAGATTTCATCTTTTGATGATAACTCTACTGAAGCCCAAGTAGCAAGTACACTATACGAAGAAAATGTAGAATCCTTATTATCAGAATCTCATTGGAGATTTGCAATGGGACAAAAACAATTATCTTTATTAGCTGATGCTCCTACTAGTAGATATGAATATGCATATCAAATGCCTACTGATCCAGCTGTTATAACTATTATGACAGTTACTAATAACGATCACCCTATTCCTTATTCAAGATATGGAGATAAAATATATCTTAATGGTTATGGATCTGATAGTAAGATCTATATGGATTATGTTTTTAGACAAGATGAATCATTATTTCCTACATATTTTAGATTAGCTTTAGTCTATAGACTAGCTAGTGTATTTGGTGCAGCTATAGGTAGAGATGCAGATATCTTACAATCTTATGAAGTCAAAGCTGAAAGACAATTAATTAAAGCTAGAAATATTGCTTCTCAAGAAACAACTACTAAAAAACTAAATACAACAAGATTTATAGCTGAAAGAAGGAGCAGTCGAAGTGGACTTGTTAATTACTAATGCCAAGAAAAGTAAGACAGGTATTTACTAACTTCTCTTCTGGAGAACTTAATCCATTATTAAACGCTAGAATAGATGCTAAAGCATATTTTGAAGGTGCTAGGCAATGTAAGAATTGGTATCTATTAGATGAAGGTGGTGTTATGCGTAGACCAGCTACACAGTTTACAGCTGAATTACCAGCTGAATCAAGAATAATTCCTTTTATATTTTCTGAAGATGAGACAGCTCTTTTTGTTTTATCTAATAATAGATTAGATGTTTATGATTCTGATGGAGTAGTAATTGAAAGTAATATAACAGCTAATTGTAATTGGACTACAGCTCAATTATTTGAATTAAATTATGCTCAATTTGGAGATACAATATTTCTTACAAATAGAAACAATCCTATAATACAGATTAAAAGAAATAGTGCTTCTAGTTTTGCTGTTAGTTTATATGTTTTTGAATTAGATGAAGATATAGTTGTTTCAGGTGCGTATAAAATCCATGCACCTTTCTATAAATATGAATCTCCTACTGTATCTGTTACTTTATCTAGTGCTGCTACAGGAACAGGAAGAACTATTACAGCTTCTTCTGATGTTTGGACTGCTGATTATGTAGGTCATTATATAAGAGTTGATGGATCACAAATAAAAATTACAGCATATACAAGTGCAACAGTTGTTGAAGGAACTATTATAGTAACAGTAGATGGTGGTGCTGGACCTCATAACGATTGGCAAGAAGAATTATTTTCTACACCTAGAGGATATCCTCAAGCAGTTTCATTTCACGATAATAGATTATTTTTTGCTGGTGGTAGAGATGCACCTTCTGTAGTAGTAGCTTCACAGATAGGTGGATATTTTAATTTTGATACTGGTACAGGATTAGCTAATGAAGCAATTAATGTATCAATAACTTCTGATAGTGTTAATGAAATTAGACATTTATTATCTGGTAGAAACTTACAAATCTTTACTGATGCTGGTGAGTTCTTTGTACCACAAACAGCAGATCAAGCAATTACTCCAGCAACAATAGCTTTCCTTAGACAAACACCTTATGGTTGTAATAGAGCTAACCCAGTTCCTTTTGATGGTGCTACTATCTTTACTTCTAAAAATGGTAAATCAATTAGAGAGTATGTATATTCAGATTTAGAACAAGCTTATAAGTCAAACAGTATATCAGTTCTGTCTAGTCAAGTTATTAACAATCCTAAACAATTAACTATGATGACAGGTAATGAAGAAAGACCAGAGCAATTTGCTTATTTCTTAAATAGTGGATCTACATTAGATGGACAAATAGCTGTGTTTCATAGTATTAGAGATGAGAAAATAGCTGGTTGGACAATATGGAATACTAAAACAAACGATAAGTTTCATAGTATTACATCTATCAATGAGTTTTTATTTGTAATTACTCTAAGAGTACTACCTTCAGGAAATAAATATTTGTTAGAAAAGTTTAGTAATGATGATTCAATAACTGTAGATTGCTCAACATTAACAACTGTTTATCAAAAAGGAAGTCCTGTTGTTAAAGGAGCAAGTCAATCAGGAGCAACATTATTAATTGATGGAATTACTACTGCTCCAAAAATATTAGAAACATTTTCAATAGCTGGAAATGCTACAATATATACTATACAAGCTGTAACTAATACAGATACTAATGAATACAGTTTACAATTAGATCAAAGTTTAGCTGCATCACCAGCTGATAATGCTGTAGTAACTATTGTAAAAGGATTCACACATACAGTTAATGCTATCTATGAAGCCACAAATGTGGTAGAAGCAGTTTATGGGAATGGTGCTTTGGGTACTTATACAATAGATGCTAATTCAAGGATTACATTGACTAATGCTCCACAACCTACTGGTGTAAGAGTTGGTTATAACTTTACTCCAATATTAGAAACTATGCCTATTGATAAAGAAATAGATACTGGACCATTGACAGGACAGCCAAGAAGGATTACTAAAGCTATTATAGATATTTCAGGAGGATTAGATGTTACTATGAAGGCTTCAGATATAGGTGCAAAAGAATTAGTTATTCAACAATCTAATTTTACATTAGGTTCTGATTTAAGTGCAGAGACTGGTAAAAAAGAATTTAACTTTTTGGGTTATAGTAAATCACCAACTATTACTATTTCACAAAACGAACCTCTACCATTAAAGGTATTAGGTCTAGCAATGGAGATACAATTCGCATAATGGGTGCTTCAGCAGCAATGATGGCTATAAAAGGAGTAACTTCTTCTCAATTAATGATGGCATCAGCTGGTATATCAGCTATAGGAAGTATAGCTCAAGTAAGATCTGCACAAGCAGCAGCTAATAGAAATGCATATAGAATTGAAACAGAAACTAAAATGGCAGCACTTGCAGCTGTTCAAGAAGAAAATGCAAGAAATGAAATAGCTTTAAAAGAAAGAGCTAATAATTTAGCATATCAATCTATTGCTGGTTATGCAGATGACAGTATGTCTTTTCTTAATATTAATAAACAAGTAGAATCTACAAGAATTAAAGATATATCAGATATAAGACTAATGGGAAAATCAGTACAAACAAAATATAGACAACAACTTTATGAGCTTAATGCTCAAGCAAAAGATTTAACATTCGGTGGATATGCTGATTCTCTTAGTTCATTAGTAAATGGTTATTCTAATTACAAATATTATAAAAATAATCCTTTTAAAAATCCAAAAGGTAATTCTTAATGGCGTTAACTACAGGAGAAAAAAGAAATCCAGTTACAGTATCTTCGATACAAAGTAGACTAGGTGTTGTTGATGCATATAGTGGTAGTGGTATTGGAGAAGCAGCTAAAGCTGTTTCTGGAGTATTAAATATAGAAGCTGATAGAAGAAGGGTACAAGAAGAAGAACAATGGAAAACTGATTTTAGTTTAGCTACAAGAGAAACAATAAGTCAATTCTCAAAAGATCATTATGATGATCCTGATGCTTTTACAAAAAAAACTGATAGTTATATAGCTTCATTAGTAGAACAATCACCAGATAGGTATAAAGCATATACAAAACAATATGCTGGATCATTAGCTTTACAAAAAGGTGAAACAATATGGAATGAATCTGAAAATAAAAGAATATTAAATTTGTTAGAAACAAATAAAAAAGAATCAGTAGCATTTGTAAATTCAAGAATAAATGAAATTACAAATACTAATCCAGCAGATTATGAACAATATTGGTTGCAGAATTTATTACCTGAATTGTCAGAAAAAATAGTAAGTTATACTAATATTTATAAAAGTGTACGAGCATCTGTGCAATCACAGATGGACACTCCAGAAAATTATGAAAGAGGTTTATATTTAGGATTTGAAACTGAAAGAATAATAGGAAAATCAAGACTAGATTTAGAAATAGCTGCATCTAAAGATAGAGAAATGTTACTAAATGGTGAAGATTATGAAGATGGATTAACTTTTGTTCAAAAAGAAGTACAAAAACAAACTTTATGGGCAAGAAAATATATTGAATCTCCTGATTCAGATAGTAATGATAATCAAGAAGTATTTATGGACACAGATGTTAATGATAGAACAAAAATAATACAAAGTGTAAATGAATTTGTAAAAGGTTTTAATAATGAAATTATTGCAGAACAAACTAAATTAGGAATAAGAATAAAAACTGATAAACAAGAAACATACAATAATATTGTAAAAGGTTTTGAAAATTTTGTGTTACCTGATACTGAAGCAGAAGTTAATGCTATAATATCTAAAAATAATTTTACTGTAGAGGAAGCTAAAGTAATAAAAGATCAATGGTACACAAGTTCTGCAATAGATGATTTATCTAATAGTTTAGTTTATCTTGATGAGAATTTAGCTGTTAATTATAGTAATTTAAATATTAATATTGAAACTAATAAAGTAATAGAATCTTTAGAATATTTTGGTATTGCTGTTAATTTTGATGAAGTTAAACAAAAAGTAGTAGATAAACAAATGTTTAATGCAATGAAAATTATAAATCCTAATTTACTATATGCTGATTATACAGGTTTAGATTTAAATCAATATTTTAATGAAGAAGGTGTGCAAATTGCAAATCCTTTAGTAGATGTATTAGTAAGTTTGAGTAAAGATTTTAATACAGTTCCTTCTGTGTTAGAAAATTATTTTGGACAAATGGACACTTTACAAGCATTTGGTGGAAATACAGTTGCTGGAAGTGAAGATTATAAAGAATTAATCCAAAGAGCAGAATTTGCAAGAATTATTAATAATCAAAAAACATTAAATCCTCTAGCATTTTCTGAAACAACTAGTGAAAATTTTATGCATCTTGTTAATTTAGATAATGCACTTATGAAAATAGGAAATCCATCAGAAGAATTTTTAAGTACTTTAACACAAAAAAAAATTGATGAATTAAATGACAAAAATAATATACAAAGAAATCAAGAAATTGAAAGATGGTATGGTAGAGTACAGCCTGATAAAACTTTGTATGATGAAAAAGAAAAAAAAGTTTATGAAATTTTAGATACTGATGGTGATACTGTTCAAAGTATAATGAGTGATATGTTAACAGATGAAGAAGAAGATGCTCCATGGTGGGCATTGTTCTTTGCAGATAAAGGTGTTATTACTGAAGAAGTTGAATTTAATATTAAAGGTAAAGATAATCAATTAATACCAGAATTTAATTTTGCAATGCAAGAAATAGAGCCAATAGTAATTAGATATTTATTATCAGAATTTGACAATCCACAAACAATAACTAAACAACAAATGTTAAAAACTATCAGAACACAAAAACAATTTATTTTTCAAGCATTAAAAAATTTAAATTATGGATTTGCAGAATGACCGAATTAGTTAAATTTCCAATGATGCAAACATACCTTTCTAAAGGAATGAGTAAAGATGATATTATGACAGATGCAGTTATGACAATCCAAGAAAATGTTATGAATATGTCAGATTCAGAAAGAGTAGCTTCAGGTATAGGAACAGATTTTTTAACTTATGAAAATTTATATGCAATGTGGGATAATAAACAAATTAAATTTAATTGGAATAATCAAAGTAAAAAAAACAATCCTACTTATAATATATCTATAGATCCAGACGGATCTGGAATGTTTGTAAATATTGCTGATCCAAATAATCCTAGCAATGCATTTCAACCACAAAGTAATAGAATATTTAAAGAAAGTTTAAGTTTAGAACAAACTAGAGGAGAATATAATAATAAAAAATGGATTGAGTGGTTTGGTAATAATGTTAAAAAAAAAGAATATATGCAAAATAATCCAAATCCTTATTATGAAAGATATGGAATTGAACCTAAAGATCAACCAAAATTTAATAGTACATTAAAAGGTTTATTTGATTTAACTCTTGGTGCAATTAATAAAGGTAAAAACGGTGTTGAAGATTTAGGTAGAATGTTTAATGACATTGAATGGTTGCCAAATATTGCACCTATAGATATGAATACAATAGAAAGATTAACGCAAGAAAATCAATTAGATTTTTTGGCTTATCAAAAAAGTAAACAAAGTGGAGCATTAGATGATTCTTTTGCAGCTAAATATAGTGGAGGAGTAGAAACAGCAATGGGAGTAAAACAAGTGGGAACAAATTTATTTTACGATTTTACAAAAAAACATGAAGGTGGATATTATCCAAATGTTTACGATACTAATTATAAAAGTCAAACTGGTTATGATGGTGAAAATATGCAGATAACAGGATTAACAAATATAAAAGGTTTAAAAGAAGGACAGACTACACCAATGGCTAGTGAAGGTAGTAAAGTAACATTAGAACAATATGAATATATGAAAAGTAAAAATGGAGATCCAACTATTGGAACTGGACTATCTTTAAAAGATAAAGATGTAATTCAAGAATTAGAATCACTTGGTTATAATATTGATAATTTAATGAAAGGTACAGAAACATTATCTAGGGAAGATGATGTAACTGTAGTTAGTAAAATTATGGATAATAAATTACAATTAGTAGAAAGAATAACTGGAATAGAAGATTTAAGAACAAATAAAAATGCATACTTAGCAGTAGCATTAGTAGATTTGGCTTATAATAGTCCTACATGGATTGGACCAAGATTTAAAAGAGCATTAAAAAAGTTTATAGAAACTGGAGATTTAGCACATATAGGAACATTTGATTCTTACAATGAAGGATCAGGTAAATTAGTTTTTGCTGGTGACAACTATAGTAACATTAGTAAATATGAACCAGCTTTATTAAATGAACTTTGGAATGATGCAGAAGGAATGGCTGAAAAAGGATATGGTGGTTTTAGAACTAGATTTGGTGATGTTGCTGGTTTAATACAAGCATGGTCACAAGGTCAATATACATATTTTCCTGAACTAAATAAAAAAATTGAAGCTGGAACTCCATTAGATAGTCAATAATGGGTAATGTATCTTTAAGTAATCAACCACTTGTTAATGATGATTTAAAAATAAACGGCAGACCATTTCCTACTTCTCCAAGAGTTTATGGAGAAGGATTAATGAATATAGGTGCTGGTTGGGCTGATGAAAATATCTTTGGTTTAGGTTTAAAATATTTAGTAGATGCTACTGTAAATGAAAATGATACTGAATTTGTTGTAGATAAAAATTATGATATATTTATTGATCCTCAAATAAAAGGATTAGAAAGTTATGTTGGTAATTTTATGCATAGTAAAAGTGCTAAACAAACTTATAGATTAATTCAAGATTTTAAAAAAGATTCTAAAAATTCAAATGGTTCTCCTGAATACATTATAGGTAGAGTAATAGGTGGACTAACAGATCCGTCAAGTTTATTTATGTTTAGTAAAGCTGGTAAATTTCTATTTACAGGAAGTAGATTAGCTAGAGGTACAAAAGCTGGTACTCTTATAGGAGGAGAAGAACAAGTTAAAAGAATGTTTAATGAAGATAGATCTGCTTTAGAAAGTACATTAATTACAGCTGGTGGATTTATATTACCAGCTTTATTTCCAGCTATTAATAATAAAATCGGTGGAAAATCATTTGATGATACAGCTGCTAAATTAGACAATCTTGATAACCATTATGGTACACAGTATATTGGTGATGGTGTTTATAAAAATAAATCTGTTGGTGCTTCAGATATTAGCGATGGATTAAAAACAGAAGCAGATTGGATTAAATCAAATCAAATACAACCTACTGGTTTAGGAATATTTGGTGAAGGATCTGGATTTACTCCTATATTTAGAGTTTTAAAAACTGGTGGATTAGAAGAACAAGATTTTATTACATCAGTATTAGAAAGTCCTTTATTAACTAAAGGTAATTTTGAGGGAATTACTAGTGGTATTACTATTGAAAGAAAAATTAAATCTCGTCATGTAATGATTAAGACTGTAGATAATGCAATTATGGGTGAATACAATGCATATCTTAAAAATGCTGGTAAACGAGAACAGAATATGGCAGAAAAATTAGTTAATATAAAAATGGGAACTGGTCAACAAAAATATGGAATTTTATCTCCTAGAGAATTTTCTTCTAAAGTAACTAGAGCTAGAATGAATCCTGATGGAGAATTTCCACCTGAAGTATTAGCAGCAGCTAAACATACACAAGATTTATTTTATGGTCCATTAGGTAAAGAATATAAAGATTCTGGTATACCTCTTGCTTGGCATAAACAAGAATTAGAGAAAGTTAAATTATCTATTACACGAATGGACGGAAGTATTAAAGGAAGAAATAAAGTTAAAGATCCAGATAAAGTACAAAGACTTGCAGATTTAATAGTAGAGAAAAGAAAACTAGAATCTAAAATAGCTATTATTGAAGAAAAAGGAATACAATTAAAAACTAATTATATAAATCCTTTATTTAAAAGAGATGTTATTGATGCTCGTCCTCAAGATTTTATTAAAATTATGAGAGAAGAATTAGATATAATAGCTGGTAAAACACCTACAATGACACCAGCAATTATAGATGACATTATTGTTTCATTTATGCAGTATCAACCAACAATAGCATTAAGAAACATAGATGACATTTTAAGTAAAATGCCAGATGAAGCAATAGGAGAAGTAACTAAAATATCAAGTAGGTTTTTAGGTAGAGATTTAGATATTAATTATGCAAGATTAATGGAAGATGGTTTTATGGAAGATGATATAATGTTATTACAAAGACATTACTTTAATCAAGTAGTTCCTGATATTGAATTAACTAAAGTGTTTGGTGATCCTATGGGATATGGAACTAGATGGTCACCTGACAATCCTTATCAACAAGGAATACTACAGATAGCAGATGATATGTTAGTAAAAAATGGTAATTATCGTAAATATTACGATCAACATTTAACTGAAGATGCTTTACCTATTGGAAATTATTTAACTAAACAACAACTTTCAAATCTTAAAGATTTAGATGCAAGTATTCATTTAGTTAGAGGTACTTATGGATTAGCAAATAATCCTAATCGTACTTTTAGTAGAGGTCTTAGAATGGTTAAACTATATAATGCTACTACAATGCTTACTGGTATAGCTCAAGTAGTAGATACTGCTAGACTAGTTATGATTAATGGAATGACTAAAACTTTTCAAGTTCAATTAGAAATGTTTCAAAGTGGTATGACTAAAGAATTAATTAAAATGTCTAAAAACTCAACACAATTAGGTGGTGAAGCATTAGATATGATTGATAGCTCAAGAGCTATGGGTATGTATGGTATGGAAGATGCTTTTGGTGTGTTTAATAAAATGGAAAGAGGTATGAGTAAAGTAGGTAATATTTATTTTACATTTCTTAATGCAAGTAACCCTTGGAACGCTTCAGTAAAAACTATGGCTGGTTTTTATAATGGTACAAGAATTATTGAGAATGTAGAAAAAATAGCATTAGGTAAAAAAATATCTAAGCTTAATAGAGCTAGATTAAATAGTATTGGAATTGATGATGCAACAGCTAGAGAAATTTACAAGCAATATCAAAAACATGGTGTAGGTAAGAATGGTAAAATATCTAAAAAAGCAGATGGTAATGATTTTAAACATATGCGTGTTGCTAATAGTGATGCTTGGGATAATACTCCAGAAGCATTAAAAGCATCTGATATTTATCATCAAGGTTTAGGTAAACAAGTTAATGTAGATATTGTTACTCCAAGTAAAGGAGATATACCATTATGGGCAAATAGTGAAATGGGTGGTGCAATAGCACAGTTTAAAAAATTTGGTGCAGCTGCTACACAAAGAATGTTAATGAGAGGATTACAAGAAAAAGATCAAAACTTTATGCAAGGTGTATTCTTATTAATGGGTGCTGGTATGATGGTAGATGCATTTAGACAAAAACAATTTGGTAAAGATTATGGTAAGAAACCATTTGCTAATAAACTTGTAGATGGATTTGATAGATCAGGATTAGGTGGTATTTTTTCTGATATTAATAATGCAATAGAAAGATTAGGTAATAATCAAATAGGTTTAAGACCATTACTAGGTGGTAAAAAACCTTATGGTACATATAAAGATATATTAAATAACCCTATACCAGATGTATTAGGTCCAACTGCTAGTCAATTATCTAATATAGCAGATGTAATGTGGACGTGGGGTACAGGAAAATACAACCATCACACAGCACGGAATGTGCGTAGACTTGTACCATTTCAAAATGTATGGTTTTTGGATTCAGTATTTGACAAATTAGAAAAGAATGTATTAAGATAAAATGGCAATAACAATATCAGATGTATCACCTAGAATACAATATACAGCAACTGCTGCTCAAACTTCGTTTAGTGTTCCATTTGAATTTTTTGCAGATTCTAACTTAATAGTACAGAAAACAGCTATATCTGATGGTGCTGTTACTACATTAACTTTATCTGCTAGTCCAGCTAATGCTGCACAATATAGTGTAAGTGGTGCTGGTGTAACTGGGGGTGGTTCTATTACTCTTGGTGGTGGTGCTACTGTTAATGATAAATATACTATTAGTAGAAACTTGCCTATAGCAAGAACTACTGATTTTGCAACAACTGGTATATTTCCTATTGATTCTTTAAATACAGAATTAGACAAAATTATTGCAATGATGCAACAACAAGGTGTAGATATTAATCTATCACCAAGAGCATCTTCTACTACTTCTACAGCTTATGGATTAATCTTTCCTGAATTAGTAGCTGACAAAATACTATCAGTTAATAGTGCTGGTGATGCTTTAGAGTTCGATCAATCAATTACAGATGTATCTGCAGTTGCTGCAATAGCAGCTGAAATAGTAACTGTAGCTGGAATAGATACTGAAGTTACAACAGTTAGTGGAATAGCTTCTGATGTAACTGCTGTGGCTGGAGATGCAACCGACATTGGTGCTGTTGCTGATAAAGCTACAGAGATAGGTAGACTTGGTACTGCTGATGCAGTAGCCGATATGGCTATCTTAGGTACTTCTGATGTAGTTAACGACATGAATGTTTTAGGTAGTGCTGGAACTGTAACTGCTATGAATTTACTTGGTACTGCTGATGTAGTATCAGACATGAATATTTTAGCAACTGCTGATGTGGTTGCAGATATGAATACTTTAGGTACAGCAGACGTTGTAGTTGACATGAATGTTCTAGGAACTGCTGACGTAGTTTCTGATATGAATACTCTGGGAACTTCTGATGTAGTAGATGATATGGCAATTCTTGGAGCATCAGGTGTTGTTGCAAATATTGCTACAGTAGCTGGTATATCAGGAGATGTAACTACTGTTGCTGGTATATCTGGTAATGTAACTACAGTATCTGATAATGATACTAATGTAACAACTGTTGCTACTAATATTGTAGATGTAAATACATTTGCTAATCAATATCGCATAGGATCAAGTGATCCAGTATCATCATTAGATGAAGGAGATTTATTTTATAATACTACAAGTAACTTAATGAAGTTTTACAATGGTAGTGCTTGGGTTGCTATAACTTCTGAAACAGATGTTTTAGTTAAAGTATCTAGTAATGATACAACTGCTGGTTATCTTAATGGTAAACTAGTAGCTGGATCTAATATTACCTTTACAGAAGGTAGTGATGGTGGTAATGAAACTTTAACAATAGCTGGTTCTGGAGCTTCATTAGATGATGCTACAGCTTTAGCAATAGCTTTAGGCTAGAAAGGATAAAATGGCAAATACATTTAAAATAAAAACAAAAGCTGCAATGCCAACAAGTGCTGGTACACCATTAACATTGTACACAGTACAATCTGGTGAAACAGCTGTAGTCTTAGGATTATTATTATGTAATGTTCATACATCTGCTATTACTGTTAGTGTTCAAATTGTATCTAGTACAAACGATCATGAAACTAATGAAACAGTTTATGCAGTTCGTAATGCTCCTATTTCAGTTGGTGGAACATTAGAAGTTCTTACTGGATCTAAAGTTGTATTACAAGCATCTGATGTTTTAAAAATTGATTGTAGTGATTCAGCAACTATTGATTCATCACTTTCAATAATGGAGATTTCATAAGTTGTCTTATATAGGTAACACACCAGCTGATAAGTATCAGACTTTAGAGAAGCAGAGTTTTACAACTTCTGCAACGACAGGCTATACTTTATCATATTCAGTCAGTAGTCCACAAGACATTGCTCTTTTCATTAATAATGTAAGGCAGAATCCTAACAGTTCTTATACTGTATCAGGTACTACTCTTACGCTAACAAGTGCAACAACAGGTACTGATGTTATGTATGCAGTATTCTTAGGTAAGAGTGTAGGTACAATAGCACCAGCTGTAGGTTCAGTTACTAACGATATGCTATCAGGAAGTATTGCTACTTCTAAGTTAGCTGATGGTAGTACATTTGGACAAACTAATACTCCATCTTTTTGTGCAAGAGAATCAGGACAACAAACTTTAAGTCATAATACTTATACAAACTTAACTTTTGGTACTGAAGAAATAGATAGTGATGGTGCTTTTGCATCAAATGTTTTTACAGTCCCTTCAGGTCAAGATGGAAAATATTTTCTACAATGTCAAATTAATGTATATGATGCTGAAGGTAATCTATCTTCAGGAATGTTAGCGATATGGAAAGGTACTAATGGAACAAAACTTAGTAATCTTTATAGTACTCATACTAATACAAATAATACACAAAATCATTTAAGTATAAGTGTTAGTGTAATAGCAGATTTAGCTGTTGGTGATGTAATAGGTGCTGCTGCTACAATGACAACAGATGATTCAGGTACAGCTACTTCTTATGGTGGTGACCAAGGTACAAGAATTTTAGGATTTAAATTAATATGAGGATAAATAATGGCAATAGATAAAATACAAGCAGAAGGAATTAATCTAGCAGATGCCTTTGCATTTACAGGTACAGTAACTGGTACAAGTAATATGGTTTTATTAAGTACAATAGATGCAGGTGCTGGAACTACAGCAGTAGTATTTGATAGTTCCGTAGTAACAAGCACATACAAACATTTTTATCTTATCTGTCATAAAAATACTGTGACAACTAGTGAAGCAACAGTAAGTTTATATTTCTCTCATGATAATGGAAGTAATTTTACTGGTACTACAAGAAAAACACAAGTTTATCAACAGTTGAGTGGTGGTGGTACTGGAAAAGAACAAGCAAATGCAACAGGTTCTGTACAACTAGGCTCGGCACATAGTAGTGCGGCAGATGTTGGAGGAAGTGGAAATATATTTTTAAACTCTCTAGGTTATATAGGATATAAATATATTAATTTTGTTTATACTCATATGGCTGGTGGTGACCCTTATACTTATAATGGTAGTTTTGAATTACAAAATACAGCTGTAATTAACTATCTTAAATTAATACCAAGTACAGGAAATATAAAAGACATTTATTCATTATATGGAGTATTAAATTAACATGGCAAGAAATCAAATTATTAATGGGGTTGTTGTTAATTTAACAGCAGAGGAAGAAACATTAAGAGATGCTGAAGAAATAGCTTGGACTAATGGTGCTTACGATAGAAAAATTAAAGAATTAAGACAAACAAGAAATTATCTATTAGCTAAAACAGATTGGACAGCTAATTCAGATTTAACAATGTCTAGTGCTATGGCTACATATAGACAAGCATTAAGAGATGCTCCTACAGGTTTAGATACTGTAGAAAAAGTAGAAGCATATGAATTTCCAGAGGAGGTAACAGAATGAGTTACATAGGTAGAGGTATATCGAATTTATCTGATAGAACAGTATTAGATTCTATTACAACAAGTGCTACAGCAACTTATAACTTATTATTAAATACTGTTGCTTATGTACCTTCTAGTGCAGAGAGTTTAACAGTTAGTCTTAATGGTGTCATACAAGCACCTCAAAGTTCTTACACAGTATCAGGAAGTACAATCGTATTTGATTCTGCTTTAACAGGTACAGATGTTATAGATTTTATATTAGCAGAAAGAGCAATTACTTTAACAACAGTTGGTAGTGGTTCAGTAGGAACTTCTCAACTTGTTGATGGTTCTATTACTAGTGCCAAGTTAGCATCAGGTGTAGTTTCTCCAGTTTATGGATTGTTTAGAAAAATTGACCCAACAGTTGTTGCTTGGGATAAAACAGGTGCTTTTACAATGGAAACAAACACAGGATTATACATTGAAGTTAATGGTGATGTTAAAACTATAGCTTCAGCAACTTCTATTACTATGCCATCAGCTACAGCTGGAACAGATTATGCTATTTGGTGTACAACTGCTGGTGCTTTAG
>Ga0222686_1000202_pt1 | contig 24013 bp, 10 predicted proteins | sample AntAcemetage1159_FD_181400 | JGI IMG/M metagenome (GOLD analysis project Ga0222686, IMG submission 181400) | Saline water microbial communities from Ace Lake, Antarctica - #1159 | ecosystem: Environmental > Aquatic > Non-marine Saline and Alkaline > Saline | place: Antarctica: Ace Lake...
CAGCACGTTTGCATCAACTGCCATACCTATGGTTAAGACGATACCTGCGATACCAGGAAGTGTAAGTGCTGCCTGAATTGAAGCAAGCGCTCCAATAAGGAAGAATAAGTTTGCGACCAAAGCAATGTCTGATACAATACCTGCTCCCTTGTAATAGAAGAACATGTAGAATAACACACAGACCAAAGCAATGATGAATGACTTCAGACCATCATCAATATTTTCTTGACCCAATGAAGGACCTACGATGCTCTCATCAACAATGTTGGCAGGAGCAGGAAGCGCACCCGCTTTAAGCAAGTTGGATAAATCGAGTGCTTCTTGAATTTGCTCATTTCTTGTGCCAGTACCTATACTGATAGAAGAACGTCCAGTAGGAATCTCTCCTTGTACTACAGGAGCAGTAAAGACATAGTTGTCAAGGACAACTGCTACGCTTCGTTTTGGCTCTTGAGAAGCTGCCTCCCCAGTGATTTCTTTCCAGGTACGCGCTCCTTGGCTATTCATCACCATTTCCACTTCAACATTTCCTCCGAGGTCATACTGCTGTGAAGCATCAACGATTACCGAACCATCTAATGGAGCTTTGCCATCTCTCGTGTCCGCCTTGATGGCATAAAGTCGCATCAAATTATTGAACCTTGCCGATGGCTCAGAAGCCCAAAGCAATCTCAAATCACGTGGCAACAACTCTTGCACTTCAGGTTCACTGAGCATTTGATTCACCTCAGAGGTGTCTGAAATTTCAGCAAACCCAACAACGGGTCCCGTCATAGCTTGACCTGTTTGAGGATCAAAAGCAGGACTTAATTTTGAAAAGAGAGGAATGGCTTTCAAACGCTCTGTGTCGCTCAACTCTTCAAGTGGCTCCCCAGCGGCTCCAGTCGAGTCGTTGTCTGAAAGTCCCAATAGGTCGTCTTCAGTCGTTACGTCAGAAGAGTCGGTGGCAGCAATGTCATCTCTCGCTGATGAAGAGGTCGAATCAGAATCATCAAGAAGACTGTCGTCTTCTAAACCGAACTCAGGGTAGTACTTTTTGCTTAGCGCAGAATTTGCTTGATCCAAGAAACCGAGGATTTCGCCGCTTTCGTAGGTATTCCAAAATTCGAGATTAGCGGTACTTTTAAGTTGCTTTCGCACCCGTTCTTTGTCGCTAACACCTGGTAACTCCACCAAAATTCTTCCAGAAAATTGTTGTTTTTGGATAGTAGGTGAGGTAACACCGAATTTATCGATACGGGTTCGGATGATCTTCTCAGTGTTGTTTATAGCAACTTGAGCTTCTTCAGTAAGAATCTCGAGAATTTCTTCGTTTGAAGCTTCCCTTGGAAAACGGTCTTTATTATCTCTGCTATGAAAAACAGTAGCGATTAACACATCTGGATACATCTCCTCCCATGATTCACCAAAAAGACTAACGAAGTCATCCTGTGAATCCTTCTGCTCTTCCTTAGCAGCCTGGACCGCTTTTAGAAGATCCTCATTCCGTATGTTATTGCTCAAGTTGATAATGAGGTCTGGAATGGAAACTTCCAAAGTAACACTCATACCTCCAGCCAAATCCAAACCAAGATTGATCTGCTTTTCCTTGGACTCTTGATAGGTGTAACCAAAAACAGGATATATCTCCTCGTTGGCATTTTTACTGAGAAACTCTGATTTAAAGTCATCCTGGAGTAAAGTCCCTTCAAGAAGATCAAGTTCTCCATTTTGTGCTTCTCGAACCGAATCAACTTTGACTACGGCATACTCTTCCGCCTTTTTTTCAAAAGCAGAGGTAACAAATGAGAACGAAATCTGATAGAGGCAGGCTATAGTTAACAATATAGTAAACAGCCAGATAGCGCCTTTATTTTGCATAGGTCAGGTTTTGCGATTTTTTATCGAGCGGCAAATATAGACTTAAATGCATAATTTCCCAATCAGGTAATTCTCGCAGGTGCCGAAAAAATAGGGCATTGGAGGAGAAAACTGTATTCTGGTGGTGCGCGCTCAAATTAATTTAATTGAAATTTTATGATTTCCCGATATCTCTTACGGATGTTTTTGTTTTCCTTTTTCCTGTCCATGGTCTTTGCCTCCAAAGGACAGTTTGTTGTGAAAGCAACAAATGGTGTTACGGTATTAAGAGAAGGAGGTTCGACTTTTTTAAATCCTTGGACAGGCGGGGTCAATGCCATTCAACTATCAAAAATCGATGCCGACTTTGATGGCGAAGAAGATGACATCTTTTTATTCGACAGAGCAGGAAACCGCACTGTCATTCTGATTGGAGAAGAAATAAGCGGAGAACAGTCCTATATATATGACTCCAATTTCAGAACATCTTTCCCAAATATGAGAAACTTCTCCCTGCTTCGGGATTACGATTGTGACGGCAAAAAAGATATTTTTACCTATAGCCTGCTAGGTGGTGCGATGGCAATTTTCAAAAACACAGGCAACGATCAGAGCTTGAGTTGGGAGCTGATTTCTGAAGCGGTTTTAAGCTTTTACGACTTCGGCTCTACTTCCTACACCACTAATATTTACACTTCATCTCAAGATATACCTGCAATTTTCGATTACGATAATGATGGCGATTTAGATGTGATGAGCTTTAATGTTGGGGGTAGTTTTATCGAATTGCACTTGAACTCATCAATTGATAACTCAGGTGAATGTGGACTGGAGTACTTCTTGGCCAATCGCTGCTATGGCGGGTTCATTGAGGGCAATGACAGCAATGATATTAATATTGATCCAGATGAAGTGGCAAATGAATGTACTTTCAATGTGGTGGATCCACGAAATAATGCTGGATTGCGACATGTCGGCTCTACCATTCTCACAATAGATGGCAATGGTGACGGCTTGCAGGATTTAGTTTTAGGAGATGTTGGCTTCGACAACTTGGTTTACTTGGAAAACAGCAGCCAAGGAGGAGAGCCTGATCAAATCATAGATTTTGATCCCAACTTCCCATCCAGTATGGGCGGAGACGTAGTGAGTATTAATAACTTCCCATCTGCTTTTTACGAAGATGTCGATGGAGACAATGTTTCAGATTTGATCGTTAGCGTCAATGCTTCAGCTGGAGCTGCCACCTATGAATCAGTTCAACTTTACCTCAACTCAGGTAGCGAGAGCGCTCCTGACTTTTCTTTTGTGACCTCTTCCTTTCTTCAAAATGAAATGTTGGATTGGGGGAGTCATGCCTCTCCTTCTGTGGTAGATTACAATAATGATGGCCTAATGGATTTAGTCATCGGTTGCAGTAGCTCACTGTCTGGAGGTGAATTGGATCAGCCCAGATTGATCTTACTTGAAAATATAGGAACCATTTCTGCGCCCGCTTTTCAGATCGCGAACAACAATTGGCTCGAACTATCATCTACCTTTTCAAGTAGCAACCCTTCTCCGACTTTTGGTGATTTCGACAATGACGGTGACGACGATCTTGTTGTAGGGTTTTTCAACGGAAGTTTACATTACTTCGAAAATGAAAGCGGCTGGACTTACACGGGCATTATTCCCACGACCAATGGAATTAATAATGTCGGAAATTCAGCAACACCGAGTATTAGTGATATCGATAATGATGGAAAACTAGACCTTGTGGCAGGTGAAGAAGAAGGAAACCTAAATTATTTTAGAAACTCAGGAAATTCAAGCGGCCCACTTTTCACTTTGGAAAATGAAGAGCTGGGAGGAATCAATACGACAATAACACCTCCGTATTTTGAAGGGCAGAGTGCACCATTTTTTTATGAATTTGAAAATGAAAAGTACTTAACCGTAGGATCAAAGTCAGGTAAAATATTCCAATATCAAGTAGGAAATGCTGCTGAAGAGTGGGCTGAAATAGAGCAAAGTTTTGAAATTTACAGCTCCTTTAATGCCTCACCTTCAGGACTGAGCACAAAGCCTGTAGTTGTGAATTTAAACAACGATGGTATTCCCGAAGTCATCACGGGCCTGGTAACGGGAGGGCTCGAATTCTTTTTGGGCGACGGCTTTTTGAGTATCGAATCCAGACAAAACTCTGAAGACTTAGGAATTCGGATGTTTCCTAACCCTTCGGAAGGCGAACTAACGATAGAACTAGATGACAATGAAAGCGCGTTTCAAAGGCTGTTCATTTACAGCCTAGATGGCAGGATGGTTTTCCAAAGCAATGTACTGCTGAGCACGTATGATATAAGTAGATTGTTACCTGGAGCTTATATCGTCAGCATTGAATTGAGCTCTGGTTTGAGCGCTGAAATATTGATCAAAAAATAAGAGGCCGACCTAGTGGACGACCTCTTTAACCTCATTGTATTGATCTGTACAGACTACTTCAGATTCATTTTGTCTAATACCTCCATTACTTCTCTTACCGAGTTGGCAGATTCGTAAAGAAGACCTTTCTCTTGCTCGTTTAGGTCAAGTTCGATTATTTCTTCAATACCATTGATGCCTAGCTTTACAGGAACGCCTAAATACATATCCTTCAAGCCATATTCGCCATTTAACCATGCACAAGTTGGGAAGATTCTCTTCTGATCCTTTACGATCGCTTCTACCATCTGAGCGGCTGCAGCTCCTGGAGCATACCAAGCGCTGGTTCCAAGAAGATTTACTATTTCTCCACCACCTTTTTTGGTTCGGGCAATAATTGCATTGAGCTTATCTTCAGAGATCATCTCTGTAACAGGGATACCAGCAACGGTAGTATATCTTGGAAGAGGTACCATTGTATCTCCGTGACCTCCCATCAATACCGCTTGGATATCCTTTGGGGAAACATTCAACTCCATGGCTAAGAAAGATCGGTAGCGCGCCGTATCGAGCACGCCTGCCATGCCGAATACACGACTTGAGTCCACTTTTGCAGTAAGGTAAGCCGCGTAAGTCATCACATCTAAAGGATTACTCACTATGACTATTTTGGCATCAGGAGAATATTTGATGGCTTGTTCCGTAACGCTTTTCACGATACCTGCATTGGTTGCGATCAAATCGTCTCGAGTCATACCAGGCTTGCGGGGCAGCCCCGAAGTAATAACTACGACTTCAGAACCAGCGGTTTTTGAGTAATCGTTGGTAGAACCTGTTATGCGCGAGTCGTAAAGATTAATGGGAGAAGTCTCCCATATGTCTAACGCTTTTCCTTCAGCATATCCTTCTTTGATATCTAAAAGAACAATTTCATTAGCCACTTCTCTTTGGGCTAAAACATTGGCGCAGGTAGCTCCTACATTTCCCGCACCTACTACTGTAACTTTCATGGTATGATTGTGTTTGTTGAGATTTTCAAAATTTCCACAAATATAAGAGATAGCTTTACTCCTTCTGGCAGGAACCACCAATTTAGTTAATCAGGACAATCAACAAATGAAGACACACAATTGTCGATCCTTTGTCGTTTCACTATCAAATGTATCTTTAAGCGCCAAAAAAAATCAGAAACCATTGCACCTTGACTACTTACAGTTTTGGCTTTGGAGAATGGATGGCAACCGTCACCCCTTGGCCACGTCTAACACATGATCGACCTGCAAAATATGGATGAAGATCAGCTCAAAATACTGATCGACGGTTGTTTGCGAAACAATCGCAAGAGTCAGGAGTTGATTTTTCGCTCCTTTTACAGTAAAATGATGTCCGTTTGTAGGAGATATACACCTGATGATGATCAGGCAAAAGACATAGTACAGGATGGCTTTATCAAGGTTTTTAAGAACCTTGAACGGTTTAATTACAAAGGTTCATTCGAAGGTTGGATAAGAAGAATAATGGTTAATACAGCCATTGACTTCACTAGAAAACAAAAAAGTTCCCATCAAATGTCTAACGAGACAAAACCGATTGAGGACTACGGTGACATAGCAATTGAGGATGAGGAGGAAGCGCCTGAAGAATTCCAGTTAGAAGTTTCAGATATCAAAAAGGGTATGAATGAACTTTCAACTGCCTACAGAAACGTTTTCAATCTTTATGTTTTTGAGAACTTTTCTCATCAAGAAATTGCAGAAGAATTGAATATCAATGTTGGTACGAGTAAATCAAACTTAGCGAAAGCTAGGGCTAACATGAAAAAGATACTGCTTAAAGAATTAAAAAGGAGAGATGGCAAATCAGTTGAATGATTTTGATCGATTGATCAAGGAGACGTACGAAAATCACGAATTTCCATATGATTCTACCGTATGGGATGGAGTTGAAAAGGAACTTGGCGCTACTTCACCTGGTATTTTAGATTTTTTCAAATCTGTCACGACGGGATTGGCTATTGCAGGTGCAATTTTTGCAACCATGCTTATTTTTACTTCTGATACAAGTGCTCCAATCCAGCTTACTGAAAATCAGAAAACTGAAGCCAGTGACGGATCAGTAGGCGACAAACCAAAATCTGAAAAACCCGAAATCAAAAAGCAATTTGCTTTTGAGGACTCCGTTGAAGAAAACTTTGAGCAAAAGGAATCCAAATCTGAAACAAACACAGATTCAAGTCTGACTAACAAAGGAATAGAAACAAACAGATCCGAAAATTTCACCGATGAGCAGAAATCGACTTTAGTCGCTGTTCTTTCTGAAGCTAAAAAGATTTCTTCCTCAGAAAACTCCAAGGATCAAAGCATTTTCAATGATCTCAATGCTGAAAAAGCAGACAAATCTCTTGCTTCCATAAAAATAGGTTGCACTGGTTTGACAATAGACTTTAATGCTCCTGAAGAATACGGATCAAATGCGAAATACTTATGGAACTTCGGAGACGGCTTCTTTAGCAATGAAGAAAATCCTACGCATGTGTTCAATAAAGAAGGAATTTTTGATGTCTCTCTTTCAGCAACGGCTGTTGGCTCTGGTCAAATTTCTTCCAACGTCGTGCAAGCAATGATCGAAGTACACGAAGCGCCTGATGCAAGATTTGATCTTGAGATTAGTTCTATGACAGCGATCAAATTGATAGATATGTCAATGAATGCTGCAGAGTTTGTATGGCTTGTGGATAGTGAAGAGAAGGCGTCAGAAGGCTCTGACCTGTTGCTCAGTATCGCGGACAACACTAGGTTTGACGTTGAATTGATTGCGGAAAACGCGGGGAACTGCTCTGACAGTTTGACTAAAGAGATTCATATCATTAAAGCAGGAAATCAATTCCCTCAACTATACTCATCTGCTTATGCAAGCGATTTTGCTCCTGGAGCAATCGTTGACAATGGAGAGGTCACTGATTTTAGAGTATTTAAAAAGAGCACGGGTGAAGAAATATTCAAGTCTTCTGGTTCTAAAGGATGGAATGGAAAAAACAAGAAAGGTGAAGGAGTAAGCAACGGAGAATATGAGTGGATGATGATAGTCGACTCTGAAGTTGTTTTCAACATTTACCATGGTACTTTGAGCGTTCGATAAAGGATAACCTTACAAGAAATAGAAAAGAGAGGCTCGTTTTGCACGGGCCTTCTTTATTATAGTATTCCTATCGTCCTTATTTGCCATTGGACACTTTAGATATCGAAGAAGAATGATTTGTCTTACTTGTCCTGATACTACTATAAAAAAGGCATGCAAGAGTTTCCAATAATTGTCCTATTTTCACTCTTTAAAATTCAAATAACTCGTGCTTTTTTACGGGCAACTTAAAAAAAGTCTGAACGTCACACTTAAGAGGTGTTATTGTTGCACCTCTTATCACCACCAATCACAATCGATGCAAATCGAAAAAGCAAACCATTCAGAAATGCTGAAGATGTTGAAGATGCCGAAGATGCTGAGATTCTTAACCCTAATCTTTGTCTTAATCTTATTTTCTGGGAGCACTGCTTTCAGTCAATGCAGTATAGAGACAGAATGGACATTTGACCCCCCAATCCCTCCTAGTGGAGCTTATGATGCAGGAACAGTCCTCACACTCTGTGGCGAAGTAACTGCCTATACTTCAGGAGGCGCCAATTGGCTTTCGGGTATGGCTATTGTATTTCCTCCCGCATGGGATGCGGCAAGCATCACCAATATAGTTGGACCGACAGGTTGTGGCACAGGAGAATGGGTCTACTTAGAAACTTTGACCTGCGGTGGTTTGGTCATTACTAACCCCGGTTTTTACTACGACTCAAATGTATCTGGCCCTCAAGACGGAAATCCATGCAATAACTGGGGAGACGGAAGTAATCCTTGCGGAGGCTGGTCATTTTGTTTTGATGTTACCTTAGATGCAGAATGCGGCGGAGGCACTAACCCCTTTGACGGAACAGATATTACACCGGCCATTCAAGCTTATTCGGACAGCGAGGTAGGAAGCTGGGGAACTGGCACTGGCTGTGCTGCAGCAGAATTTGTCGATGGTCCAATTATATCCATCGACTTGGATTGTTGTGATGCCGAATCGGGTGAAGAACCCGCCGGACCTGTTAACATTTGCGGCAATACTCCTTTTAATCTTCTTACCCTTTTAGGACCACCTATCGATGCTGGAGGAACTTGGACTGGCCCCGCTGGATGGACAGTTGACGGCCTCGGAAATCCAATATTCAATCCTTCTACAAACCCTAATCTTAGTGATCCTGCAGGGGACTACACCTACGAAGTAACGGGATCTGATGGATGCCTGAAAACATCAACCATCACAATGCAGTTCATTGATTTGGGTCTTCAGTCAACCAACAGCTTGTGCGAAGGTACCGCCCTACTAATTGATTTATGGCTTAATCCTTCCATAACCCTTTCTCCAGGAGGAATTTGGACTTTTCCCAATGGCACAATTGTACCCGGTGGTCAAGTAGATAATACGACAAGTCCTTCGGGTATCTATACGTATAACTATGTAGACGCAGGTGGCTGTCCCACGACAATTTCTATGCAGTTGAATGTCTCTTCAGGAGGGGCCGTAGGGTTCCCAGCAAATAATATCACGGTTTGTCTTCTCGACCCTCCATTTGCTCCTTTCGACTCACTACTTGGCTCGCCCGCTTCATTGAGTGGTAGTTGGATTTACTTTGATGATGCAGATAACTTATTATTTTTCCCAGGTGCTGGTAGCGCTACGACTTGGATGCTTAATCCAGCAGACTATAACGGCGGAGCTCAAATGGTAGACGGATACGTTGTTTATTATTCCAATGACCCAGCTTGCGGCTCTGCTCAAGACTCGATTTATATAGATGTTGGTGAAGTCTTTGATGCTGGATTGTTTACATCGCCCACGATTTGTGAAAGCGACGCTCCTGTAACTCTGGAGACGCTCCTTTTAGGAACCCCGACCATTGGCGGAGATTGGGTAGACATAAACGGTAACCCCATTTCAAATCTATTTAACCCTGCAGCTGTCGTTCCCGATTCCACTTATACGCTGATATACAGTGGTGGATTTGCTGGTACAAGTTGTTTCAATTCGCAGGTAATGCAGCTAACAGTTTTATCCAATTTCACGGATGCGGGTAATCCAATGGCTGTGACGGTTTGCGAGACTCAACTCGCATTTAGCATGACAGACACGCTAAACGAGACTGGGACTCCTCAACCTGGAGGGATATGGACTGGTCCTCCTGAATTCGGAGGCGGAGAATTTTTCGTTCCTGGAAGTGATCCAGCGGGAGTTTATACTTACACGATAAGTAGCCCTTGTGGTTCAGATTCCAATACGCTAACCATTAATGTAATTACTTTGGCTAACGCGGGCACAGACGGAACCCTCAATATTTGTCCTGCAGACCTCAATGTTCCATTGATTAGTGGACTTGGCGGCGCTCCTCAAGGAGGCGGTTTTTGGACACTAAGCGGAATACCCGTTGTACCTCCAACGGTAAATGGAAATACTGTTGCAGATGGAGCAGTATACCAGTATTCAGTCGGGACAGGAACATGTGCCGATTTTTCTGAAGTTACCATTAGCCTGCAGCCTGGGCCATTTGCAGGAGTTCTTACGGCGGTCCCTCAAGAATTTTGTCAGACTGACGCAAGCTTCTCCTTAAACACCTTATTTACAACTCCTCCATCCGTATTAGGAGATTTTTGGACGGGGCCACTAGGACCAGTCGCAGGCAGTACTTTTAACCCAGCTACTGCTGGATCAGGAAACTATACCTACACAGCAACAAATAGCTGTGGAAGCGATGATGTTACTATTTTCATCTCAATAGAGACTTCCCCGAATGCTGGCAGCAGTGGTCCTTTGGTAGTTTGCGACAATGGCACTGTAACTATCGATCTCTTCGCTGCTCTTGGCGCAGGGGTTACAACTGGAGGAACTTGGACTGGCCCCGCTGGCTGGACCTTAACAGGAGGCAATCCGATTTTTGACCCTACAAGCGATCCCGCAGGAGCTTACGCCTATACAGTGCAGTCTCTGCCAAATAATTTATGTACCGCTACTGCTACCATTAATGCATCTTACATTGCTACTGGTGATGCGGGCTTGGACAATACCATTGCAGCCTGCGAAACTGATGCTACATTCAATATGCTGGATTCATTGAATGGCACTCCTGACGGAGGAGGAGATTGGTTCCCTTCAGGGCCCCTCTTCAATCCGACGTTATCAGCACCAGGACCATACACGTATTTAATTACGAATCCAGGATGTGCCTCATCAATATCCACACTTACCGTAAACCTACAGAGTCCGCCAGATGCGGGCCAAAACACGGTGGTAACTTTGTGCGAATCTCTTGGGAATATTGACTTAACCGCTGAACTGAATGGAACACCTATCGGAGGCGGAGTTTGGACTGATTTGGCTACGGGAACTACTGTCTCAAATCCGTATAATTTAGCTGGGTCATGCGGCTCCTCAGTATCTTTGGAATACACAGTTGAAGCAGGTATTTGCATTTCCTCCTCTACCTTAGATATGACCATTCAGTGTCCTCCAAATGCAGGGGCTAATATTGCAACTACTCAGTGTGCAGACAATAGTGGTTTTAATCTTTTCTCGATTTTGGATCCTACAGCTGATGCAGGATCATTTACCAATACCACCTCAGGACTTGCTGTCCCAGGAGGAATTGTTACACTTTCTGCAGGAGCAGCAGGATCTTATACCTATACCGTCCCTGGCGGTGAATGCCCCGATGATATTGCCTTTTACACACTCAATTTGCAGACTCCCATAAGTGTAGTCGTAGATGCTCAATGTACTCCTTCGCAAACGCAATACGTCGTAACTCTTACGGTTACTGGTGGCGATGGAAACTATACCGTGACGGGATTACTTGGAGGTCCTTTTGTTGGGAACACCTATGTCTCTGACCCTATTGCAGCGGGCAGTACTTATTCGTTCTCTGTTGATGATACAGGGCCCTGCGCACCTTTCGTGCAAGTTGTAACGCCAAGTCCTAATTGCGCTTGTGCTGCTGATGCGGAATTTGTAGATACTTCCGTCACTATATGTGAAGGAGGCACAGCAAATATTGAGCTGAATTTCCCCGCTGGTGCTCCTACATTCACTATTGATTATACGGATGGCACGAACACATTTACCAATCAAGGGCCTTTTATTTCAGGAGATTTTTTACAAGTTACCCCTGTCACTACTACGGTCTACACACTTACGGGAGTAAACGACCAAAACTGTTCGACCAGTGTAAATGATGTTGTTACCGTTACCGTAGAAACAATACCTGATGCGGGTCCAGATGTTCCTGCATTGGATTTCTGTGGTTCAGGTGGAGTTCTTGTGCTTTCTTCTATCATTGATGCTGCAGCAGACCAACCAGGAATCTTTACCAATTCAGGTGGAACCGTTGTTGCGACTGTTCCTCAAATTTCTGCTAGCTCTGGCACTTACATTTATACTGTTTCAGGAACTCAATGTCCCAATGATGCAGCCAGCTATACTCTTAATATCATTGACCCGATAACGGTCAATGTGGTATCAGCAGTCTGCAACCTTGCTCAAACAGCTTACACAGTGACTCTCGAAATTTCGGGTGGAGATGGAAGCTACGTGGTCACCAATCTCGCGGGATCCTTAAATACCTCAGTTAGTCCTGCTGTATTTACAAGCAACCCGATCACAACAGGAACACCATACAGTTATACTGTTAGTGATACAGGACCTTGTCCTGATGTTGTTGCAGGCCCAATCAATTCACCGAATTGCTCTTGTCCTGCTAGTGCGAATTTTGTTGATAGTTCCATTTCGATTTGTCAAGGTAGCACAGCCAACATCGAGCTGAACTTCCCGTCAGGATCTCCAACGTTTACTATCGACTATAGCGATGGGACAAACACTTTCACCAATCAGGGACCATATGTTTCAGGCGATTTTCTTCAAGTAACGCCAGCCACAACGACTACATATACCCTCACCGGCGTTGCAGATCAAAACTGCAATACCAGCGCATCTGATGCGATTACAGTCGTGGTTGAGGCGCCTCCTATTGCAGGTCCTGATGTGATCGAGGCTTTCTGTGCGAGTAACGCTGCTTTTAATTTATCAACCTTAGTGGATGGTGCCGTTGCATCTACAACAGGCAATTTCTTTGATTCAGGCGGAGTTCAGGTGCCTGGAAACACGATTAACCTTAACAGCAGTTCATCAGACGTATATACATACGAGGTAAGTGCAACGGTTTGCCCTTCAGACCAAGCTTCGTACACTATTACTATCAACGATCCAATTGTAATCTCTAATATTCTAGTTGAATGCAATTCAGCTCAAACTGGATATATCGTGAGTTTTGATATTGAAGGAGGGGATGGCAATTATGCCGTTGCTGCAGGCGGCCCCTATTCTGGAACTATACTTCCAGGCTCGCCTGTTTCTTATGAATCAGCCTTAATTCCCAATGATACAGATTACAGCTTTACAATATCCGATGGTTCTCCTTGTTCTGATCAAATCGTCGCAGGGTTAGACCCCGATTGTGACTGCCCTGCCGCAGGGTCGCTCAGCGGAACTACCTCGATCTGTAACGGTGATTGTGCAACCTTAACCTTCAACCTGCAAGGGGACGGACCTTGGGATGTGGTTTATGAAAACTCATTAGACGCTAGCAACCCGATCTCACTTATTGATATTGCCAATGGACACATGGTGACGGTTTGCCCCTCGGCGACGGCTACTTACACCATTCTATCTGTAGATGATGCGAACTGTTCAGGGCTTGTAAATGGTTTACCCGTGACGGTAACCGTGGATTCACCTCTTTCGATAAATAACTTGATCGAAACTTGCGATGCTGTCAATGAGAACTACACCGTGAATTTTACCGTGAATGGTGGAATTCCTGGAACTTACCAAGTCAATCCATTCGGCCAATCCTTTGTGGGAGGAGTTTATCAAAGTTTTCCAATAAGCAGTGGCTCACCATACTCATTTACTGTTTCTGATGCGGGAGCTTGTGCTTCTGTTCTTGTAGAAGGTGTTTTCCAATGTGTTTGCATTACAGATGCAGGAACCATTGCACCAGGTTTGATAGAAATATGTGAAGATGAAAATTTGATCATCCCTTTCAATGGAGATGACGTATTGGATGGGAATGACGGCTATCAGTTCATTCTGCATGACGGAAGTGAAACGAACATCGGATTTATAGTGGATCGATATACTGCCGCTACAATTCAGACTCCCAACGGAATCGTTTTTGGACAGACTTACTACATAACTGGCGTGGCAGGAAACACAGATCCTTTCGGAAACGTGATCCTTACTGATGATTGCACAAATCAAACCAACGGTATTCCAGTCATCTTTCATGCACTACCTAGCGCTTTGATCTCAGGATTTGGAACAATATGTCCAGGAGAAGCTGTGGACATTACAGTTTCTCTCACAGGAGTGGGGCCATGGATTTTCGAATATGCCATCAATGCTGCTCCTCAAACTCCAGTAAGCACGACTGATAACGAATATGTTTTTCCAACTACTACTGCTGGCAATTATACACTCTTGTCAGTAAGCGATGCAAATTGTGACGGATCCGTTTCAGGGTTGGTTCAAGTTTCAAACTTCGCAACTCCTACAGCTGTACTTTCGGGAGATGGAGATGTTTGTGAAAACAGTGGTGACGGACCTCTAGTGAATCTTACAGGTCAGGCGCCATGGACTATTTTCTACAGTATTGACGGAGTAGAAAATACTGATCCAATAACGACTTTCAACAATCAATTCACCATTCCAGCCGAAGAGGACGGAAATTATACGCTAACATTGCTTAGCGATGCCAACTGCGTTGGTACTGTTTCTGGAGCTCTCGATGTGACTATCCTGACTGCACCTACCGCATTGATATCTGGAGGAGGAACTGTCTGCGAAGGGGATGAACTTCCATTTGACGTAGAGCTGACGGGAGATGGACCTTGGTCTTTTATTTACACTATTGATGGAATCCCTCAACCAAGCATTACTACTTCTGACAACAGCTACATTTTCTCATCTGCTGTTAGTGGTGACTACATCATTAATCAAGTAAATGATCAAAGTTGTTCAGGTGAAGCTCTAGACAGTGATGCTGCCTTGATCGTGAACCTCCTTCCGACAGCTGAAGTTCTATCAAATCAAGATCAAATCTGTATTGGCCAAGAGCTGGAGTTGATTTACGATCTACAAGGAACGCCGCCTTTTACACTGACATATCTTCTGAATGAGGATACAATTACTCTAACGGGCTTAACCACTGATTATCTCGAAGTACTTCAACCCACAACTCCTGTGTTCACGCAAGTACTCTATGTTGAAGACAGTTCGAATCCCGTATGTTCTAGCACTCCAAACAATTCGAAATTTATTCCAGTAGGCGAATTGCCCGATGCACCAATTCTACAAGACGATACCATATGCTCTGATGCAGGTTCGGTTTTAATAGGTGTAGATGGGGTGCCTGAGTTGGAATACACCTGGTCACCCGCAGACCGATTATCTGATCCGAAAGATCCGAATCCGACCTTCATTTTGGGTGATGATGACTTCAGCCCATTCGTAAGACAGTATACTTTTATACTAGCGGCTAGCAACGGAGACTGTGTAGCAAACGACACGTTAACCATTACGGTTGACCCAGGACCAACAGCGAGATTTACCTACAACCCTAATCCCGTAAATTCTGAAGATACCAAGGTGAGATTTCTAAATCAGTCATCAACAGGTGATGAAGCCATTTACTTCTGGGAGTTTGATTCTCTGGACACGTCTCAAGAATTCAACCCAGTGTATGAATTCCCTGGAGGGGTGTTGGCCAATTACACAGTGACCCTCACGGTGATTGACCCATTAATAGGGTGCATCGACGAATGGTCAGACATTATCACAGTAAAACCAGAGATGCTCGTTTACGTACCTACGGCATTTACGCCCGATAATGATGGACTCAATGATCTGTGGAAACCTGTGCTATCAAATATTGACGAGAACGATTATCTCTTGTCTGTTTTCGACAGATTTGGCAACATTGTTTTCGAAACCAGAAATCCAAACAAATCATGGAATGGCAGCATGCAGGGTGACGACTACTATGTGAAAACAGGACTCTACGTTTGGCAAATTGAAACGAAGAACCCATTGTCCTTGGAAAAAGTTGATTTTAAAGGAACTGTGACGGTCATTCGATAAACCATTGACCAACTATTCTTGCAATGATTCGTCACCAAAGTGACGAATGGTTAAGACAGATGGAGAGGAGTAAGAAGGTTTAGTATAAATTTGAAATATTTTTTCTTAATTGTTTACCTAGCTTTAGTAGATCATCGAACCGAATCTTTTGAATTACTGTAAAATGAGGATTACATTGAAAACTAAACAAAATATTTTTCTGGCTTTGGCAAGTAGGCTGAATAAGAGTTTGCTTAAACCAGTTGGATTCACATTTCATCATATTTTGATTGTTGCCATTTCTCTTTTGGTTTCATCTCAAGTATTCGGGCAAATTTTTTTAATTGAAAATGGAACCGTAAACACATGTACAGGTGTTTTTCAAGACGATGGAGGAACAGGCTCGTATGCCCCTGGTAGTACTTTTACCTTTACCCTTTGTCCCGACAATCCTGGCGATGTTATTTCCGTTCAGTTTGTTGCTTTCTCTCTTTTTCAAAGTCCCAACCCCAACAATAGTGACTACTTAGCTATTTTCGATGGAGACAACGCAGGAGAGGCTACTCTAGGTAGTTACACAGGAGATGCCCTTCAAGGAATACCAGTAACTGGAACTGTTGTAAATACGACAGGATGTATGACTTTTGTATTTACCTCAGGTGCAAATAGTCCTGGAAACTTCCCTGGTTGGGAAGCCCTTATTTCTTGTACCACGCCATGCGATAATCCAACAGCAGCTTCAGAGATATCAGATCCAGCGCCTGATGGTGCTTTTCAATCAATAGGGGTTTGCTTGGATTCCCCCGTAACCTTTAGTGACGATGGTTCCGCTCCAGCCAATGGATTTAACATAGCATACTGGGAATGGAACTATGGCGATGGTATAGTAGATAGTTTGACCTCACCTGCTGATGCTATACATTCTTTCACCGAACCTGGCGAATATCTTGTGGGTTTAACTGTAATTGATAACAATGGATGTAGAAGTCTCAATCTTGATCCTTTACAGATATTGGTTAGTACAATTCCAGTATTTAATACCAACTTTGAATCACCTATATGCGTCGGAAGCCCATCAACCATTGACGGAAATCCAGTCCAAAGTATAACATGGACCGCCCTTCCACCTCAAACCGTAGCTGGAGAAACTTACTTGGCTGACGGAGCGGGATTTTCCTATTCTACCTCACTCGTATATGACTTCTTTGAACCAGGTGCAGTATTGGAAACTTGCGATGATTTCTTGAGTATTTTCATCAATATGGAACACTCCTATCTTGGGGATTTGGGTTTCTCGCTGACCTGTCCAAACGGGACCACTGTGAACATGTTAACCTTTGCCACCAACGCAGGCGGCGGAACATTTTTGGGAGAGCCCGTTGATGACGGTCAAGGAAGTCCAGATAATCTAGACCAAGGAGTTGGCTATGATTACGGTTGGTCGCCTACCAGCACCAATGGGTTTATTTGGGATGATAATTCCACTCCAACTGATTTCATAAATACTGCTGGGAACGCTGCGTCGGGAAATATTGTCGATCCAGGAATTTATGAGAGTGAAGAAGATTTATGCAATTTCGTTGGTTGTCCTTTGAACGGAGAATGGACTTTCAGTGTCTCCGATAACCTCGGTGCAGATGATGGCTACATCTTCGAATGGGGAATTGAATGGGATCCCTCCTTATTCCCAGACGTCACTACGTTTACACCAATCGTTGGATTGGAGTCTGACTCTTCATTTTGGGAGGGACCAAATATTCTTAGCACATCAGCGAATGGAAATTCTATAGACATCCTGTTCGATATTCCAGGAACCTACGAATACACTTTTTTTGCCACCAATAATTTTGCTTGCACATTCGATACAACCATTGTTCTTGAAGTCGTAGAAGGTCCTGAAATCACTGCTGGCGAAGATTTATTTTTATGCGCTGACCCCGTTACTTTGCAAGCTTCAGTTGTAGGAGCTGCTGGAGAATGTTCGGCTGCTGCAGGAAACTACAATTATTGCTACGATACGAATGACCAAATAACACAAACTTTTTGCCCTGACACACCTGGTGACGGTACACTAATGGAAATGTCTATCAACGCAGGAACGATCGGGTTTTTCGGGAACTCATTTATAGTCTACGACGGAGATGATACCGGAGCGCCTGTTCTTGGCTCCTTTTTCAACGGTGATCTATCTGGACAAGTTTTTATTGCCACAAACCCAACAGGGTGCCTAACTTTTGAATTGACAAGCGGAGTTTTTGGTGGCTCCTGCGCAGGTGGATTTGAAGATGCGATAGATATCTCGATTTCATGCGACGGAGGTTCGGGTCTGATATGGACGTGGAGTCCAGCTACTGGTCTTTCTGATCCCAATGTTCAGAACCCAACTGCATTGGTTACACAACCAACTATTTATACTGTATCTGCTTATCCTGTAGGATTGCCAGGTTGCTTGATTACTGACCAAGTGTTAGTAGCTCCAGATCAAGAAGTAAATCCAGGAACTGACACAGACACAACCTTGTGCTACAATTTACCTTCAAACTTATTGACTTCTTTCTTGGGTGGAGATCCTGCGGTTACCGGTACATGGATCGATAATGCAACAGGCTTAGAATTTCCTTCTATGGAATTCAGCCCAACTGATTATCCCAACGGTGCCAACTTCAATCTGACCTACACTGTATCAAACGGACTTTGCTCCAATTCATCGAATCTTTTAATAACAGTATTGCCTGTTACCAATAATTCCTGCTGTCAAACCAATGCCATTGCGGGGCCTGACGCCGTAGCCTGCGCACTTACCTTTCAACTTCAAGGAGATATCCCTGTGGGAATTGGTACTTGGTCAGGACCACCTGAGATTACATTTAGTGACATTAATGATCCCGAAGCTACGATTACAGCTCCGTCTCCAGGAGGAACATTCCAACTCACTTTTACCGATTTCAATGGTGCGCTCTGTGAGAATTCAGATGTTGTCCAAGTTGTTTTGGCAGATTCGCTCGAGATTGCCGTGTTAACCGAAGATGCCATCTGTTTTGATGAATGCTCTGGAACAGCCATTGCCATTCCATCGGGAGGTACATCTAGCACAGGAGTTTACAGCATAGAATGGAGTGGAGGAGTTCAAGGAGGCGCCAATCAATTAAGAGATAGCCTTTGCCTAGGTATTTTTACCGCAAAAGTCACCGACAACGTTGGCTGCGTGGATTCTACATTCTTCGAAATAGGGCAACCCGAACCTATGGATATGTCCATTCTCGGAAGAGGAGCTCTTTGCAAAGATTCCTGCAATGCTCGAGTAATTATTTCTTCCGCCGACGCTACAGAATATAGCTATAACGGAGGTTTGGATTGGGAGATGGACAGTATTGGATACGTTTGTCCCGATACAATAGCAACTCTTGGAATAAGGAATGAATTTGGCTGTGAGCTATATGACAGTTTGATTTTGGACAATCCTGAACCTTACCTTGCGAATTTCAATATCAATCCAAATCCGACGACGGTAAAGAACCCATTGATTTCGTTCCAAGATGTGTCCCGGCCAGGCCCTATTGCCAAGACGTTATTCTTGTATGGTGACCCCGCTTTTGCCGAAGATGATTCTAGATTATCTCAATACCGATTCCCAACAGATACGGCGGGCGAATATTTGATTACGCTTATCAGCGAAAGCGCAAACGGATGTATTGACACTCTGAGTAAGGTACTGGTGATCAATGACGATCTGCTTTGGTTTATTCCAAACTCTTTTTCTCCTAATGGTGATGGAATTAATGACCTATGGAAACCCGTTGGAACGACCGTTGATCTCACATCATATTCGTGTAAGATATACGACAGATGGGGAAAGGTAGTATTCCAATCATCTGATATCAATACCCCTTGGAATGGAAGTAATACAAATTCGGAGTATTTCTCTGGTACTAATATATACACCTACGTTTTGGAAATCACTTCTGCAACGACAGAGGATAAGTACGAGCTAACTGGTTTTATCACTTTAATTAGATAAGTTACTACCTACAAGGTGAATTCAAACAGCCGACAAATGCATAACTTCGGCCGCATATGACGTCGTTTTTGAGTTCACTATTGGTTATCCACTGGGACATAGATCCTACCGCTTTTACTATCCCATTCATCGACTGGCCTGTGCGCTGGTATGGTATCCTATTCGTCCTCGGCCTTTTAGTCAGTGAATATGTACTTTTCTATATTTTCGAAAAGGATGGGAAAACCAAAAAGAATGTGGAAGACTTGGCCGTCTATGTGGTGGTCGGGACAATAGTTGGAGCGAGATTGGGCCATGTCTTTTTCTACGATGCAGCCAACTATCTCAGTAATCCTTTAGACATTCTGAAAATATGGGAAGGCGGATTGGCAAGCCATGGTGGAGCCATCGGAATCCTCACTGCCATTGTTCTCTATTGCCGCAAGTACAAAATTGATTTCCTATGGGTTATGGATCGCCTAGTCATCGTAGTATGTTTTACGGGTGCCTGTATCAGGGTGGGAAATCTAATGAATACGGAAATTTTAGGGACGATCACAGATTTGCCGTGGGGGTTCGTTTTTGAAAATGCCTACCCCGATTTTCTTTCTCAAGACCCTCGACACCCGGCCCAACTCTATGAGGCTATCTACTGCATCCTTTTAATGGGAATAACCTTTTGGCTCTGGAAAGAAAAAAGACAGAAGCTTCAGGGCGGTTTCATTTTCGGAGTATTTATGGTGATTCTTTTCTCGCTTCGATTTTTGGATGAATTTGTCAAAATCAACCAAGAATCATTTGAAAATGACCTCCCCATCAATATGGGACAAATACTGAGTATACCATTCGTCTTGGCCGGTCTATATTTGATTTTCAGACCTAAGCCAAAAAGCCTCACTGATTCGTGAAAAACCAACTACTCATAGTGCTCTGTTTATTTACGAGCTCATTGAGCATTGGTCAAGAATCTTTTATGCGTTTTGCAGATTTAGAGCGCGACGACCACAACGACAATGTTTTCAGAATAGGCTTTTATAACCTTGAAAACCTATTCGACCTCGAAGACGATAGCCTCACACGCGATGAAAGCTTTACTCCCGAAGGAAGCAATCGATACACCTACGGTCGCTACGACAAGAAGAAAAATGGTCTAGGAAGAACGATTCTGGCATTGGGCGGTTGGCAGCCTGTAGAACTCATGGGTCTTTGCGAAGTCGAGAGTGCGTGGGCCATGGACGGACTCACCAAGTTCTCTCCCCTCAAAAATGCGGGATATGCGTACATCCATGAAGATTCTCCCGATAGGCGTGGAATTGACGTAGCCTGCCTTTACCAGCCCGATAGATTCGAACCGATTCTCTATAAGTATTTCCGCATCAAATTTCCCTTCGACCCCGATCGGAAAACCAGAGACATGCTTTACGTGAAGGGCATCATTCCCAATGGAGACACATTGCATTTCTTTGTAAACCATTGGCCCTCCCGTTGGGGAGGGCAATTTGTATCAGAGCCTTCGCGAGCATACGTAGCATCAGTTCTTCGGCAAAAAGTTGATAGCCTGCAAAGTCGCTTTGACAACCCTTTGATCGTAATCACCGGAGATCTAAACGATGAGCCAGACGATTTGAGTTTAACCGAAAGTCTTGGATCGAAAAACAGTTTAGAAAATATCCAATCAGGAGATCTTGTAAACCTGATGTCTCCCATTAAGCACAAGTTCGGCACGCATAGTTTTGCAGGTGAATGGGGTGTGCTGGATCAATTCATTGTAAGCGAAAATCTATTACGAGAAGGGAAAACCTTCACTAGCTACGGACATGTTGGAATCTTCGATGCTCCGTGGTTGCTCAAAGAGAACGCCGCAGGAAATTCGGTTACCAATCGCACTTATCAAGGGCCGTCTTACAAAGGTGGATACAGTGATCACTTGCCGATCTTTTTGGATTTGATCTTGATGAGAAACAGCAGTGAGTAGAAGATCTTGGCCAGTGGTATTGAGATGAAATTTGAGACCTACGACCCATTCCTCTCGCACTTTCCATTGCAGCTCTATTGTTTTGAAGGGCATATGCTCTTTCTCCTGGAGAATCAAAATGACTTCACATAAAAAAAGCGGCTCTTTTGGAGAGCCGCTTTTCAATTCTATTGATTCGAAAATATCAAACGTCGATATTCGCGTATTTTGCATTTTTCTCGATGAATTCGCGACGTGGTGGTACTTCATCACCCATCAGCATAGAGAAAATTCGATCAGACTCAACTGCATTGTCAACTCGAACACGTCTTAGCGTTCTCGTTTCGGGATTCATAGTTGTTTCCCAAAGCTGCTCCGCATTCATCTCACCAAGACCTTTATAACGCTGAATTCCAACATTACTGTCTTTGGCTGCACCTTTCATTGCCGTAACAAATTCATCGCGCTGTGCGTCATTCCAGGCGTAGCGTATCTGGCTACCCTTTTTCAATTGATAAAGCGGCGGAGTAGCGATATAGATGTTTCCACCATCAACCAACTCACGCATATGCCTAAAGAAAAAAGTGAGAATCAAAGTCTCAATGTGGCTACCATCGACGTCGGCATCACACATGATAATCACCTTATGGTAGCGCAACCTTGAAATATCCAATGCCTTGCTATCTTCCTCTGTACCTACTCGCACTCCAAGAGCAGTGTAGATATTCTTAATCTCTTCGTTGTCGAAAATCCTATGCTGCATAGCCTTCTCCACGTTGAGGATTTTCCCTCTCAATGGCAAGATGGCTTGAAACTCACGTGAGCGACCTTGTTTGGCCGTACCCCCTGCCGAATCTCCCTCAACAAGGTAGATTTCGCAGTTCTCAGGATTCTTATCAGAACAGTCACTCAACTTACCAGGAAGACCTGTGAAAGAAAGTACGTTCTTACGCTGCACCATTTCGCGAGCCTTTCGGGCTGCATGACGAGCAGTGGCAGCAAGAATAACCTTGTTTACAATCGTTCTAGCTTCATTTGGATTCTCCTCCAAGTAATGGGTCAACATCTCAGAAACGGCCTGAGAAACTGGAGCATTCACTTCGCGGTTACCCAATTTAGTTTTGGTTTGGCCTTCAAACTGTGGCTCCTGAACCTTCACCGAAATAACCGCTGTCAATCCCTCACGGAAGTCATCACCAGCAATTTCGAACTTGAGCTTACTCAGCATTCCTGAATCTTCCGCATACTTCTTAAGCGTAGCGGTCAATCCACGGCGAAAGCCTTGAAGGTGTGTTCCACCCTCATAGGTATTGATATTGTTAACGTAGGCGTGAATGTTCTCTGTAAAAGAAGTGTTGTAAATCATGGCAACCTCAACTGGAATACCACTCTTCTCTCCTTCCATATAAATAGGATGAGCAATAAGGCTCTCTCTGGATTGGTCTAAGAACTCTACAAATTCATAAAGACCACCTTCTGAGAAGAAAGACTCCTCTCTCGGATTCCCTTCTTCGTCGAGATCTCTAAGGTCTTTCAAACCTATTCGGATACCCTTATTCAAGAAGGCAAGCTCGCGCATTCTTGTGGCAAGGATGTCATAGCTGTATTCAACTATCTCGAAAATAGTAGTGTCGGGATGGAAAGTAACCATCGTTCCCCTTTCCTCGGTTTCTCCGATCTGTCGAACGTCGTATTGAGGTTTACCCTCACTATACTCCTGCTCCCAAATCTTTCCATCGCGGTATACGGTGGCTACTAATTTATCTGAAAGTGCATTCACACAGGATACACCTACTCCGTGCAGCCCTCCAGAAACTTTATATGTGTCTTTATCAAATTTACCCCCTGCGTGGAGAACGGTCATTACTACCTCAAGGGCCGATCTTCCTTCCTTCTCGTGAAAGTCAGTTGGAATTCCACGGCCGTTGTCTCTTACACCAACGGAGTTGTCCGTATTGATGACCACGTCAATCGTATCGCAATAACCCGCTAAGGCTTCATCAATAGAATTATCAACCACCTCATAAACCAAGTGGTGAAGACCTTTCGATCCCACATCACCGATATACATTGCAGGTCTTTTCCGTACCGCTTCCAGTCCTTCCAGCACCTGAATGTTACCAGCTGAATATTCGCTAGGCTTATTTTTCTGATCTTCAGTCATAAACGTCTGATTAATAGATATTATAGTTGCCCGCAAAAATACGCATTTTCATCCATTAAGTCATCCTGAAAGGTGCGTAAATACTGACGTTTATTAACAAATAATGTGCGTTTTCAACAGGGGGCTAAAAACGGTCGTCAAGAAGAAAGAAAACTGGCTTAGAAAGAGTACTTCACTCCACCCATCAGAAAAGCTCTCTGAGCGGGGAAGCGGTAGTAAATATCATACTTCGACGCCGTAAGGTTATTGGCTTCGATAAACGCAGAAAGTCTAGCGGTATATCGATACTCAACAGAAAGACCTAGATCGAGATAAGGATCCAATTCTACTTTCCAATAGCCAGCCTGTTCCGCCGCTTGACCGAGAATTGGCAAGAGCGACTTCACTTGGCGGCTGCCAATA
>Ga0222686_1000210_pt1 | contig 23138 bp, 29 predicted proteins | sample AntAcemetage1159_FD_181400 | JGI IMG/M metagenome (GOLD analysis project Ga0222686, IMG submission 181400) | Saline water microbial communities from Ace Lake, Antarctica - #1159 | ecosystem: Environmental > Aquatic > Non-marine Saline and Alkaline > Saline | place: Antarctica: Ace Lake...
ATGAACTGTGCATATGCTGCAGAGCATGTCGGTTGGAAGCTTGATGTAGAGCTTGCTGAGTCCAGCATTGTCCAGCTCAAGGATCAACAAGACCACAAGGTCAAGGAGCTACGTGAGGTCATGCCTATGCGTAAGGTTATGTCTGTCAAGACTAAGCCCAAGGTATGCGTCAAGAAGGATGGCTCTGTGTCTGCTCATGGTCAACGTTGGTACAACCTTCTATCACAACATGGACTACCTCAAAGCTATGAGGGTGATGTGACTGTAGTAAGGGGCGTTGAGGATTCCAACCCTAACTCACCTGATCAGGTCAAGGAGTGGCTCTTTGGGCTAGGCTGGGAGCCTTGCACCTACAAGTTTGATAAGAACAAAGAGACAGGAGAAGAGAAAAAGATACCACAAATACGTAAGAATGGTGAGCTTACTAAGTCTGTTCAGATTCTTATTGAAGACAACCCAGCGGTAGGTGTACTAGATGGTCTCACTGTTATACAGCACAGGCTTGGCATCTTGCATGGCTTTATCCAATGTCAGGTTGATGGCTATGTAAAGGCTGGGGTCAAGGGTCTCACGAATACCTTACGCTTCAAGCATGTCAAACCTCTGGTCAATCTGCCCGGTGTTGACAAGCCTTGGGGTAAAGAGATACGTGGTTGCTTGACTGCACCAGAGGGTTACACTTTGTGTGGTGCTGACATGACGTCCCTTGAAGATACTACCAAGCGTCACTACATGAAACCCTATGACCCTGACTACGTAGAGGAAATGTCTAAGGAAGGGTTTGATCCACACCTTGACCTTGCTAAACATGCTGGTGCTGTTACTCAGGATCAGATAGACAAGCACAACTCAGGTGAGTCAAGCCTTAAGTCTCTACGTAAGAACTACAAGGTGGTGAACTACTCAGCTACCTATGGGGTAGGCGCAGCTAAACTATCACGTGAGACAGGCATGTCTGTGAGTGAAGCATCAGCTCTACTTGATGCCTACTGGGAACGTAACTGGGCTGTTAAACAGTTTGCCGAAGATCAGAAGATCAGAAAGATTGACGGTGAGATGTGGGTACAGAATCCAGTGAGTAAGTTCTGGCACAACTTGCGCTACGAAAAGGATGCCTTCTCTACTATCAATCAAAGTACGGGGGCTTACTGTTTTGACAAGTGGGTTGCACTATACCGTACCAAGAGGGGTAACATCATTGGTCAGTTCCATGATGAGAGTATCAATCTTGTTAAGAAAGGCGATGAGTCAGAGCATACAAATACTTTGCTTTGGGCCATTGAAAAACTTAACGAACAACTTAAATTAAATGTTGACTTAGGCATTGACGTGCAGTATGGTCAACGGTATAGTGAAATTCACTAATCAATGGAGGGCCAAATGGCTACACGTAAACTTAAACTAACTGGTATTGCTGAGTGGGCAAAGGTGTTCACAGAGAACCGTGACATGCTGGGCTTTGAAGAAGCCTATGTAAGTTGTGATGGTGCTTGCACTATTGACTTGATCATGGACGAGCAGAACATGGCACTGCTAAAGGCTTCCAAGTCTATGAAGCGAGGCAAGCCTGATCCTGCTGGACGTGGCACAATGGTACGCTTAGTGCGTAAGTATGACACAGGGTATGACTGGGCAAGTGGCCCACCCGTAGTGATCAAAGCTGATGGTAAAGAGTGGGACTTTGACACTGATGGTACCATTGGTAATGGGTCAACAGTAGAGGTCATTGTATCAGTGTATGATACTAAGATGAAGAGTATTGTAGGTACACGCTTGGACAAGGTTACAGTCATCAAGCATCTTGAATACGTATCACCTGACGATGATGTTCAAGAGGTAGCACCACGTCCCACGGAGTCAGCACCACTAGAAGACTCAGAGGTAATGTTCTAATGATTCTTATTGATGGGGATATCATTGCTTATCGTGCAGGGTTTTCCTCAAATGATCTTGAGGCAACTGATGCTGAGGCAAAGGTAGACGAGCTGATAGACACTGTCATTGAGGACACTGAGTTTATCTCTACTGATTACCAAGTGTATCTTACAGGTAAGGGCAACTTCAGGTTTGACATTGCCCAAACCCTACCCTACAAAGGTAATCGTAAGGACGCTGCAAAGCCTATACATCTGCAGCACATACGAGATTACATGATGACTAAGTATGAAGCTACTGTCAGCGAAGGCGAAGAAGCTGATGATCTAATTGCTATTGCAGCAACAAAGATAGGGATGAAGGCAGTAGTTGCATCCATAGACAAGGACATGTTACAGATACCTTGCTTTCACTACAACCTAACTAGGCGAGAGCTTAGTGCTGTTGGTGAGTTCAGTGGCACAAAGTTCTTCTATACTCAGATACTTACAGGTGACAAGGCTGACAACATCAAGGGGCTGCATAGGTGTGGCCCTGTAAAAGCAGGTAAGATTCTTGCTGAGTGTGACACAGAGATGAAGCTGTGGGATGCTTGCCTTGAGGCTTACGAGGGTGACACAGAACGTGTCATTGAGAATGCTAGGCTACTGTGGCTACGTAGGGAAGTAGATCAGCTATGGGAGCCACCAGTTGAGCAGAACAAGGACAGCTAAGGCTAAGGGTAGGACAGGCCAACAAGAGGTACGGGATAAGTTGCTTGAGACTTTCCCTGAGTTTGAGCCTGATGATATCAAGAGTACTACTATGGGCGACACAGGGGAAGACATACAGTTATCTCCAGCCGCCCGTAAGAAGATGCCTATAAGCATTGAGGTTAAGCGTAGAAAGGGTGAGCTTAAAACTGTCTACGGTTACATTGAGCAAGCCTCCAAGCATGGCAAAGGAGAGCCTGTAGTTTTCTTTCGTTCAGATAGAAAGCCTTGGGTTGTCATGGTAGGCATGGATCACTATGCTGAACTCCTTAGAAACTGGAAGAAAGAATAGTTATGTCAATAAAAATATGGGACATACTGTATGGCCCTGTATCTAGGGAAGACAGTGAGGATGCTGAAGACTATCCTGATGAGTGTGATCACATGTTAGTGTGTAAGGTAGAGATTGATGGTGAGATGGTAGTTGCTGACTATTGGTTTGAAAACTTTGAAGATGCTAACGAGTGGGTCAAACACTTTAGTAAAAGCATTGAACCGCTTGAAATAAATTATGGGGGTGAGTATGATACATAGCTTGACTTCTGTAATTTGTTTGGTATAACTAGGGGTTTCCGAAGATGGAATATGAAGTTATATTAAATGTAAAAGTAGACCCAACCTGCAACTACTTAGAGGTTGATGACAATGAAAGCTCTAGGGTAGTCTTAGAGTTAATACAAGATATGCTCTATGAAATAGACGATCTTAGTATAGACAAGATAGAAGTCACACGACTTGACTGAGGTAGTATATGATAACTAAAGAAGACATGAAAGCCTTTCAAGACTACAGTGATTGGGTAGAGGATAAGATTGTGACCAGTCCTAAAGACAGGCTCATGGAGAACGCACTGGGTCTTATGGGTGAAGCTGGTGAGGTTGCTGAGAAGATTAAGAAACGCATCCGTGATGACACTAAGGTAGAGCCTGAAGAGATTGTCAAGGAACTTGGTGATGTTATCTTCTATGCTACAGCACTGTCAAACTTCTACGGTGCAAGCCTTGGCGTTACCATTGCTGAGAACATGATGAAGCTTGATGGACGTCAGGCTAGAGGTACAATCAAGGGTAGTGGAGATGAAAGATAGAGACGTAAGTAGACGTGCTGCTGAGTTGATGAGACCTATTGAACAGCAGATACTAATGTGTGATAACAGAGAAGAAACTTTGTTGTTTGCTTGCGCTATGCTTGAGAGGGCTAAGACTATTATTGAGGCCCATCTTGGTGAAAGAGGACGCATGGAATTATTTGTAATGGGAAACGAGCTATGAAAAACAACTACCTACCAACAGACTATCAAACCTTTATTGCAACCAGCCGCTATGCACGGTGGCTAGAGGATGAAGGGCGCCGAGAGACATGGGGAGAAACAGTAGAACGTTATCTGGAAAACGTTGCTAAGAAGTGGCTAAAGCCTGTTGATCTTGGTGAAATGCGGGATGCCATACTAAGCCTTGAGGTTATGCCTAGTATGAGATCCCTTATGACAGCAGGTAAAGCGGCAGACAGGGACAACACCTGTATGTACAACTGTAGCTACCTACCCGTAGATGATCCTAAGTCTTTTGATGAGGCTATGTTCATCTTGCTCTGTGGTACGGGGGTTGGTTTCAGTGTTGAGCGTCAGTTCATTACTAAACTCCCTGATGTTCCTACTCTTTTCCAAAGCGACACGACTGTCGTCATTAAGGACAGCAAGGAAGGTTGGGCTAAAGGTCTCAGACAAGTGTTGGCACTCCTATGGGCTGGTGAAATCCCTAAGTGGGATGTGTCTAAAGTACGACCTGCAGGTGCTAGACTAAAGACATTCGGTGGTAGAGCATCTGGTCCTGCTCCGTTGATTGACCTGTTTAATTTTTCTGTTACTACCTTCCGACAAGCACAAGGACGTAAGTTGTCTAGTATAGAGTGCCATGATCTGATGTGCAAGATAGGTGAGGTAGTTGTAGTAGGTGGTGTACGCCGTAGTGCTATGATATCATTGAGTAATTTATCTGATGACCGTATGCGTCATGCTAAGTCAGGCAACTGGTGGGAGACAGCAGGACATAGAGCCTTGGCTAATAACTCCGTGGCTTACACAGACAAGCCTGATAGTATGTCATTCATGCGTGAGTGGACAGCCCTTATGGAGAGTGGGAGTGGTGAACGTGGAGTCTTCAACAGAGAAGCATCAATTAAACAAGCTGCAAAGAACGGCCGTAGAGAGTCTTGCTATGAGTTCGGAACAAACCCCTGTTCGGAAATCATTCTTAGGCCGAATCAATTCTGCAATCTTACAGAGGTTGTTGTCCGTGCTAACGACAGTATGGAAGACCTTGCAAGAAAGGTCGGCATTGCAACTGTACTTGGAACAATACAATCCACGTACACCCATTTTCCATATCTGCGTAAAGTGTGGAACACGAATACAGCGGCAGAAAGATTGCTCGGTGTGTCACTCACGGGGATAATGGATAACCCATTGCTGACCTTATCTAATGAGGGCTTGGCTAGGACATTGGAGTACCTTAAAAATGTGGCTGTTTCTACTAATGCTGAGTGGGCTGACCGTCTTGGTATCCCTCATAGCACTGCTATTACTTGCGTTAAGCCCAGTGGAACAGTTTCCCAACTGGTTGATTCGGCTTCTGGAATACATGCTCGTCATAGTCCCTATTATATCCGTACTGTGCGTGGAGATAATAAAGATCCACTAACACAATTCATGGTTAGTCAAGGTATCCCTAATGAGCCTGACGTTATGAAGCCTGACGCTACCACAGTGTTTAGTTTCCCTATGCAGTCACCACTAGGTGCAGTACATACGGCTGACATGACAGCACTAGAACAGCTAGAGATGTGGCTGATGTATCAACGTCATTGGTGTGAGCATAAGCCTAGTGTAACAATCAATGTCAAGTCTGATGAATGGTTTGAGGTAGGAGCATTTGTGTACAAACACTTTGATGAGATGTCAGGTGTATCATTTCTACCTTTTAATGAACACACATATCAACAAGCACCGTACCAAGAGTGTACCAAGGAGGACTATTACAATATGATAGACGCTTCACCGTTAAAGATTGAGTGGGATAAGCTGGCTGAGTATGAGCAGGAGGATAATACTTCTGGTATGCAGACGATGGCTTGCACTGGTGATGTATGTGAGATGGTAGACATTACTTGAAGTATGCACCTTAGCATGTGGGTAAACTGCTATACAAAAGGAGAAATATTATGGTATGGATATACGTAGTAATACTAAGCCTTATTACAGAAGATGAACAAAGGTTTCATGTTAAGACACTTAACCTTGTTTTTAAAACAGAAAGCTCTTGCCAAACATGGCGAGAACATGATATGCTACGGCTATACGAAACAAGACCTGACGAAAACTCTAGGGCAGTAAGTCAATGTGTGGCTATGCCTTTCAAACTGCAAGGGACTAAATCTTAATGGCTGTAAGAAAACCTTTTAACAGAGCTTTGTATGAAGCATACGATGCTGCTGCAAAAGATAAACTTGTAACTCTTCTTGAAAGTAATGGACATACTATTGTAAACACAGAAGAAAATTATTATGTGGACGTAGTGTCACAGAAAGAAGACTACACGTACTTCAATGAGGCAGAGGTAAAGGTTGCTTGGGATGGTGACTGGCCCTCACACTGGGCAGAGATTAGGATTCCAGAACGAAAGCAAAGGCTGCTTGATAAGTATGAGGGTGTTAACGGCGTGTTGAACTTTTATATTTTTCGTAAAGACATGAAGCAGTGCTGGCGCATTAAGGATACTTGCTTGACTAAAGAGAGTCTTAAAGAAGCTAAGGGTAGGTACATTCAGAAAGGTGAACAGTTCTTTCATATCCCTTACACTGATGCAGAATTAATTAACTTGCAAGGAGAAACTTAATGGCTAAATGGAAAGAAACAGTAGACCTAGTGAATCATCCACCCCATTATAACGCAGCAGGTATTGAGTGCATTGATGCTATGCAAGCTATGGCTGAGGATGCACCTGTTAGTGCGCATGAAGCATACTGTTGGCAAAACTCTTTCAAGTATCTTTGGCGATGGCCTTATAAGAATGGCTTGGAAGACTTGAAGAAAGCACGTTGGTACTTGGACCGACTAATCAGTGAGGTAGAAAAAGAATGAAGCCGTATGATCAGGGTAGAGAATCTTTCATTAGGGGCAAGTTAGTCAATCCCTACAAGATAGACACACGGCCTAACAAAGATTGGGAGTTCGGATTTAACACCGAGTATTTCAAGAACCTAGAAAAAGTGAAACAGTATGAGCAACTTAGAGCAGGAAGCCAAGAAGTACACACGCAAGAAGCGTAACCCAGACATGATAAAACCCCTCACTGCCCGAAGGTACCTAGCAGGACAAGCTCTTGCTGGAATACTTTCAAGTAGTAGAGGGGCTTTAAATATGTCTGAGGTAAAGCGTTCAGCATACGAGTGGGCAGACTTTATGTTAGAGGATGATGATTAATCTAGGCCAAAGCCTTGGACTACTGCCCTATAGTTATCTTTCTGTATTAGGATGTTGATCAAGTTTAACTTTGACAATGCGTCTTCTCTTTTGTACACATCTTCTAAGCTACCAGTAATCCCTAAGAACTTCATTGCTTCTAGGGCTTTCTTTTTGTTGCTAGGTTTAGATAAAACCCTAAGCATAGTTAAGCTTTCTGGCATGTGTCCATCATCAAACAATGCTTTAACATTACCTTGAACTTCTTTCTGCATGTCAGCTACAATCTGTGCTTTCTTTTTTTGTTCCATATCAAAGAAGTCTGGGTATCTGTTTAGATATTTTATAGCAGCAATCTCAAAGTAAGGGTTGACCAAGCTTTGCATTTTTCTTTTGACAACAGCAGGGCCATCAAACTTTGTAGCTTTCCAGCTAGGTATACCTGCAGCATTCATCATCATCTCTGCAGAGATAGGTTCTCCTGACTGCCTAAACATTATTTGTTTGCTTATCTTTGTCGGTGCAGTCCTACCAAACACATCAAGTTTTCTTGGCAGATCAGAGTATGTTTCTTCTGATCCAGTGGGTGTAACACCACCAACTAAACCATCAATGTATTTTATGTAACCTTGGTATTTATACTGTGCCATATTTAAATCAGGTGCGCCACTTTGATCAGTAAACAATTTGTAAAACTCGTTGACTGGTTCTACGTGTCTAGTAAGACCTTGACCAGCACGTGCTATAAAAGGTCCAAGCACTGCGTCAACTATGCCCATGTAATCGTCATCTTGAATTTCTCTTAAAAGAGACTCTCCAAAAACATAAATACTTTGCTGAGTCACACTTTCCATATCTCTAATTGCTTGACCACCTAGTTGAAGTCCTAATTCTACAATTAAATCAGGGGGCACTTTATCAAAGTTAAGGCTAGTAAGATTATCAAACTCTCCCATAGTAGCATGAGCTAAGATTTGAGCTGTCACTTGTATTGTAGAGTTGGGCCAATCATATCTTACGTCAGCAATAGAACCATCATTAAGAACTTGTTGGTTATATGCTAGACCATTCTTAACACGATAAACTGCAGTATTTTTTTGTTCATGAGGTAGCATGTCAGTATCAGTATCTGACAGTCCGTAGGTTGCTAAACCTATTGTACTGTAACCAACAATAGTTTTGCCAAGTATCTCAGCACCTTCTCTTGTTACAAAGTCTATCTCTTTACCTGTCGCCTTCATCATAGCTATACGCATTGCATTTACGCCAGTCAAATCGGCAGCAGTAGCAAGGGTTGTATTTAAGAAAGAGCCAAACGGAACTAAAAAACCAAAAGGGGTTTTATTAGTCGCAATCTCAATGTATTCAGCCATAGATCTAAAACTCCAACCCACATCTTCTTCTAGTCTACTCCAATTAACAGATGCAGTTTCTCTTTGAGTTCTAAACAAAGCTTTTTCTGCTACATTAGTAAGAAATCTTTCCTTACCCATAGCTAAATGCACAGCTTCTTTAGAAACTTGACCTGACTTCCACTCACCTTTAAAGAATTGTTCAGGTGTTATTCCGTACTCTCTCATAATAGCTTGGTTCATGTTATTGCCAAAGGCCCAAGTTTTAGTTATGTCATCTTGTACTCTTGCTAAAGATAGTGTTTGCATAGCCTTAGTATAACCATCAACACCTTTATAAATTTTATTGTTTGGATCTAGGTTAAATTGTTTGATGCTATCAAAAGCACCACCATCACCAGCAACATCTCTGAACAATGCTTCTCTAGTCTTAGGGTCTAAGTCAAAGTATTTCCTAGCGTATGCCATCTCAATGTCAGGGGATACTACGGAGTAACCCCTACGTACAGCACCAGCAGCAGAACCCCAGCCTCTGTTGTAGTACATCTCTGATTTCCTAAGAGCTGAAGCTTTATTAGCTTGATTTATAGAACCCCTACTAATCAATCTGTATGTACCACTCTGACTAAAGTTTATAGCGGAGGTAGCAAAGTCAGAGAAGTTATTAAGTGTAACAAGTTGTTTAAAACCTTTAAGGTTAGCACCTGTTGTAGATAAGTGAGAGGTAAGTAGGCGTTTGTACACGGATAAACCAAACTGCATTCTCTTTGGTTTGTCGCCACCTTTATGATACTTACCTGCCATAGCAGATAGTTTTTCTGCGGCTGTTAGTTTACCACCAGAAAGTTGCCCAAGAAGAGAGCTTACATTAAGCGCACCACCAGCACCTACTTGTGTTTCTATAAATTGTTTTCCTAATTCTTCTCCTGTTTTACCTAAACCTATAGGCCTACCAATAGTATTTTCATACTGCGTTGTTATCCTTTTAACAACATCATCATCAAGCCACTTAATAGTTTCTCCAAAGATACCACTAATTTTAGCATCTTCTCTCATACTAGGGTGAACTTGAAATCCAGCATCTTCTAATACCTCAAAGTAACCCTTTAAGTTTTGACTAGAGTCACCAAAGAAAAACCTACGAAAGAACTGAGTGGTCAACTCGTTGTCACCCATCTTACCACCCAGTTGACTTAGAGTTCCAGATGCATCTTGTTTAGCATCGTCCCAAACTTTAAAGTCTACAGGTCTTGTACTACCACGAATTGTCCCAAAGTTTGCATCTACTGCAGTGAAGATACCACCCATACTAGGGTTTAATTTAGCTTTGACGTGGGCCATTGCCTTCTTAGGATCAAGCTTACCAAGAGTAAGGTCTAGGTCTATGTATTTTGCAAAGTCAGGTGTAAGTTTACCTTTTGCTCTCAGAGCTTTGACACCTTCTTTAGTTAGTACAAGAGATGGAATCACCATACTACCAAGAGCAGCAAAGCCTGTTTGATATCTACTGTAAGTTTCTTGTGCATCAGTACGAATTAATTGCATTTGATACGCAACATCAGCACCCATAGTAATACCACCGTCTACTATTGCAGGTGCAATTACAGCAGTAGCAGCAGCTCTCCTACCTAGACTGACACGTGCGGCCTGTTTAGCAGCAGGTAAAGCTACACCTTTAGCAAGTTGTGCCTTAAGTAATTTTTTGTAGGCCGTTTGTGCAAGAGTTCTTAAAGCTAGTCCCGTTGCTTTGGTTGTACCTACACTTAGTAGTCTGCCAAAACCAATACCAAATAACAGGCTTGGGTCATGGAGACCAGCCCTGAGATAGTCTCCTGTAGCATCAGCAGCTTCAGACCAAGAACCTTCACCAGTAAACGCATTGTCCATCTGGTTAAACAGCTTATAACCTGCACCAAGTTTGGCTCTTGTCATATCATCAGCAGCTATACCATACACAGATTCATTAGCTACAGTTACAGTTTGCAATGCAGTTAAAGATCGTTGGTAGTTTTGATATGTTTCAAACAAATCTTCAGGTGACATAGACCTGTAGTCCCTGTCTAAACCACCTATAGTTCCACCAGCAGTAGCAGTGGCAGCTCTATAACCTTTCTTAAGGAGACCTGCTGGTTTAAACCTAGCTTCCATTGCGCTTGTCATAACTTCTATTAGGTCAGGGTCTGAGATAATGTCTTCTTTAATTAAAGGTTTGTTGTTATACTTATCTGTAAAGTGCTGGTCAAGGTCTATGAATAGGGAACTTTGTGGGCCTTGAGGGACTACCTTACGTATAGCAACTTTAGGAGTTAAGTTTAAAATATCTTCTAGTGTATTAATACTAGGTGTAACTTTAGTTACAACAGGTTCTGCTGTAGTAACAATGGGTTCAATACCTAAAATACTTTCTAGGGTAGTAGTCTCTTCTTCTACAACAGGTTCAGGCATAACAGTAGCAGTAGTGGTGTCAGTTAAACCTAAAATACTTTCTAATGTGTCTGCCATTACTGCGTCCTATTAAATTGTTCTATTAGTTGTTCTGTTACAGTTTGTTCTCTAATAGCCCCACCATCCCCATAAAATTTAACTTTGGTACCTACAGGAATTAAATTAGTTTGCATAAGATACTTAAAAATTTTCTGTCCGTATTCATCTAAGTCTTCTACGTCTTGCACTGGCGCAGTTAAATCAAGATCAGGACGTTGAGCAGCTTCAGCATACGATCTTGGAAACTGTCCCATTTTTACTGCATTGTCTAGCACAGGTTGAGACTTAATGTATTGACTTGCATAAGAGTTTCCAAACAAACCAAACAAGTCTGTTAATATGGGTATTTCTCCTGTAGCGTTTGATATGCCTGACTGAATTTGTCCTACTCTAGCAGCTAACCATTTATTAACTTCAGCGTCTTCTGAAGGAAATTGACCTATTGTGTCTTGATATTTTTTTAACTCTACCTGAGCAGTACGAACAACTCCTTGGCCAACAGCTCTAGTAGCGGCATCCAAGTCTTTAAAAGAAAGCGCAGGTACAATATTTAAACTCTCTGCTTGAAGATTTATATTTGCTCTTGGTTCTACATCTTTACCAAACATAAGACGTTCAGCTTCACTTGCAGTGATACCAAACTGTTCAAGCACTGCATCTACATCAACCTTGTAACCTTCTGGCTGTGTAATCACTGCGTTGTTTAAAGCTTCAACAAACATCTCGTTAGGCATGGGGTTACTAGCACCGTATTCTTCAGTGTGTTTTTTCTTTGCTGATATAAAGGACTCTACAATTTTATTTAAATCAGAAGCACTACCACCAGAAATTCTGCCAAGTGTTGCATCTGGGATATCAAACTCTACTAGCCGTGCTAGACTTTGTTCAATAGGGGGGATAGATTTTCTAGTAGTTTTACCGTCAGCGGAAGCTACCTTATAGTCACCACCAGTAAAACTACGTCTGTTTTTATCCGAGTATTTTAGTGCCATACCCAAAAGTTTTATCCTATTGCCCTCTGTAAACTGTGCATCAAGTTTAGCTTCAGCTAATTCTTTTTCTTTTTTAGCCTCAGAGCTTTCTATACCTGCAGCTATACCTGCCCACATACCCATATCACATTACTCCTTGTGGTCGTGCCATTAAACCCATAGATTTTTCTTCAGGCATATCTTCTACTTTAGTATCACGTATGGGTGTCTTAGCCATAGAAGCTTCAAGATCACCTAAGTCAGGCTTCTTGTCCATCTTAATGTCTCTAAGAACCTTACGTGCTTTATTCTCACGGATAGCATAGGCACGTTCTTCTTGAGTATCATCCTCATCAAGACCCTCATCATAGTCAATACCTGTAGCATCTGCTAAACCTACGATATGTTCATGGATGATAGGGGCAATGATCATGCTCACGTCTACGCTATGCTCACCGTTAGCTACAGCATTACGAAGGATACCCTCAGTCATGGTGACAACATCAATGTCTAACTGCAAGAAGTCTAACATAGCCTCTGCTCTTTTAGGTTGATTAAGTCTTTCAAGATGATAGATTATTGCATCTTCTGGTGTATTAAGACGAGCAGCATTTTCCCAAGGATAATTCTTAGGCTCATTAGTCAATGACTGACCGGGGATTGGTGCTTCAAACATTCTTTATTCCTCTACTTTGTCAGGTACTTAAGGTATTTATCTACAAGTGGCATAACTTTTTCTCTTGAAATACTTAAGCCATCTCTATTTAACTTTGGACCATCGTGATGAAGTGCATAAATATATTCCTCGCCTAAACCTTTTTGTTTAGCCATAGTTATATTATCTACAGTATGGTCTACAAGAGCTTGCACCTGAGCTTCTAAATTCCAACGTGTATCTTTATTTATATTATAACTTTTACCAGTCAGGTTTACAAATTGTCCAATACCAGATGCACTACTTTCATGTGCTGCGGCTTCAGGATTAAAACCAGACTCAACAGAAGCAGTAGCTAAAGTATATGCAATCTCTCGTTCACTCATACCAGCCTGTCTACCAGTACCAATAATTAAGTTTATAACTTTTTGTTTTTCTTCTTTAGTGGTGTCACCTGCTGCTCTGGAAAAACTTGCAAAGTTTCCTGATAAGGGTTTGTTAAAATAAGATTGAGATGCCACGTCACCTTCCAGACCGCCTTTAGAACCAAGTAAACTTGCAGGAAGACTTGATGCAATATCTACGCTTGTATTGGATACTGTTCCTTCTGGATCATCTGTAGTCCTTGACCCCTGCCTAGCTTCTAGTTCACTCATAAGAATTTTATTTTGATTACGTGTTTGTGCATAAGCCCTATCTAAGATAGACATACTATCTTCATTAGTCTCAACACCTGATTTTATTCTTGGACTAACAAGGCCGGGAAGTCTGGACCTATCCATTTGTACTTGTTTAACATCAGAGTAAGTTCTTTTATTTTGTAAGCGAAAGTCAGCTTCATCAGAAGTGGTAGGTTTCTTAGTCTTGTCATTAGACAAGGATTCAAAAACCCCTTCTAAACTATTTCTTGCACCTTCTAAAAGTGTTTTGTAATATCCCGTTCCCATTTAGTTTCCTATATGTCTAAAATTAATCTGGTAAGTATGGTGTACTTAGCCGTATCTTCATTGCTTTTATTTGTTTGTTCAGACTGTGTTCTGTACTGATCAATCTGTTTCTCACCAAGCATGATGTTTACCATACGATCTTTCTCTTGCTCACTGCCCTTGAAAGCATAGTCCATAAGGTCACGCTCACGTTGCCATATCTGATCTACTGCGGATTTAGTAAATGTATTAATCGTAGCAGCATTGATCATGTTAGCTTCGTTCTGTGCTGCAGTATTCAACGTGTCTACGTTCTGTCTCCACTGTGCGTTAGCCTGAGCTACAACAAGACCATTCTGTGCGTTAAACTGATTACGTTGCTCTTCCATACTGGCATTAAACTTATCCACTGCATTCTCTTCACCAGCATTAAACTGAGAGATAGCAGTCTCTTGTGCAGCATTAAATTGATTAGCCTGTGTAGTTAAGTTAGCCATGAATTGTTTTGTTTGGTTCTCACTAGAAGCATTGAACTGACGTGAAGCATTCTCAGCAGCTTGATCTGTCAGTAAGGACTGCACGGTAGACTGAGCTTTAAACATAGAAGTTTGCTGTGCGTTATTCATGTTAGCCATATCAACTTGTAAGAATGAGTTGGCATTCTGTACAGCAGCCTGTTGCTGGTTAGATAAGTTCTGAGACTCAAGCTGTGAGATAGCAGAAGCTTCAGCTAATATCATAGCCTGTCTATTAGTTAGGTTAGTTAGATTAACTGTGTTAGCATTACGACTGTTTTCCAAAGCAACTTGTTGCTCCGCAGTAAAGTTCATGTTTGCTACGTCACTAATCTTAGCAGCATTAGATACTCGTGCTTGGAACGCTTGGTCAAACTCTTGTCCCATAAAGGTAGCACGTTGTTGAGCTGCAAGCATAGCACGTTGTTGTCTGTTTGACAAGTTCTGCATTTCAAAACCTGCAGTGGTCTGTGCGTCAGCCATAGCAATAGGTAATGCAGACTCCATAGTAGCCTGTATGATAGCCTGTCCAGCCATACTACTAGCACCTAGTCCACGTGCAGCCATAGCTGCTGTAGCTGCTCTCATAGCTCCTGCTGCCCATGCTGGTGTCTCACCACCTTCAAAGTCTGCCATGAGTTCAGACAACTGGCCTTGCACTGTAGCTTTCTCTGATGGGGTAGCAGTAGCAGCTTGTACTTGCTCAGTAAATGCAGCAGCTTTAGTAGCATCAGCCACACCTGAGATAAGTTCTCCGTCCTGTATCTCTCTTTGTACAGGGTTAGTCATTACTACAGCTTCACCTTGAGCTGCGGTTAAATCTTTTACACCAGTGGTTGCTGGGTCCATAGTAGCAGCGGTTACTTTTGCTGCGTCTGATACTACACCAGTCACTGGGTCTACATCAGCAAGAGCTGTAGTAACTTCTCCTGATGCTGTCTTGGCGTCTACTGTCTCTGAGGTTACAGCATCAGGTGTTGCAGCAGTAGATGCAGTGGCTATTACAGCAGGATCAAGTTCAGGTGTTGCAGTAGTGATCTGACCAGTGGTAGGGTCTATGGTTCTACCTTCGGCAGAAGGGTCTATTGTGGATACGGTAGGTTGAGTAACAATCTTACTAGGATCAGAAGACACATTAGCTACTAGATTTTGTTGACCTGTTATAGCAGTTTTTTGTAGTGCTAATACTCTCTGTCTCTCTTCTTCTGCTAGTTCTTCTGGTGTCTTAGCAGTTACAGTATCAGGGTCAGCAGTAGTAGTTGCAGTAGTCTCAGTGTCACCACCCTCTGCCATACCTGTGGCAGGTTTCATAATATTTAAAGCCCTACGAACAGTATTTATACCTTCAGGTTTTGACATTAAAAATTTATCAACTGCTTCACTGTCAGCAGGACCATTATACCCAAACTTTCTAGCTACAGCTTCATTAAGTCTTTGATTAATCATTATTCAAATCCGTCCTTTAATCCGTCAAGTATATCTTGTACACTTACTTTCTTCTTGGCATTAGGTGTGTACCTGCACGTGTATGTCTTAGGGCATTCACTAAACTTAAACATAGGGTAGTGGTAGCCTATTGTACCATTAGGTCCACGGTAGATGCAAACCATTTCTCCCTGTATCTTAACTCTTTTTGCTAAGTGACACTGTACAAACTCAGGGTTACTTAACAGCCCTGCTAACACAAGGGGTAACACAACAAAATTAACCATTAACTTACCCCTAATATTACTAAGTAGATGCCCCCACCTAGAACACTAATAATACCTAAAGACAAACCGCCTATAGCCATATTATTCTGTATCTGTCGTTTAGCTTCCATTGCAGCGTACACAGTTTCTTCACGTTCTTTGCGTATCTGTCTACGCATTTGTAACATATCATCATATGTAGAAGGGCCAAACCTCATGTTAAGCATGAACTTTATTTCTTTTTCTTTTTCAAGCAGTGTCTTCTTACGAACAACAAGGTCCATTGCTTCTTGTTCAATGTTGTCAGTACCGTGTGTCTGCTTGTCTAACCATGTAGGGTTCTTACGTTGTGACTCAGCCCTAGTAATGTCAGCTACTGCACCGTACCATGCCCCTAGTTGCTGTGATACATCTTGTATCTCTCTGCCAGCCCCGACAAGCATCTTGACCCCTTTGAAAGCTGCATTGGCTGCAGCAAAAGCTGTGATGGGGTCAATCATTTAATTATCTCTGTGCGACTATGGAGTGCATGGCATTCTTTATTGCTTCTACATTGGCATCAATACGTGCAATCATTACATCATTCTCATGTATATCATCAGCTAGTCTTGCTGTGCTAGATTCCATTTCGGATATGTCACTTTTGTTATACTGAATGTCTGACACCATGCCTGATACTGCCCAAACAATAGCAGCACCTTGGGCTAACAAAGCACCAACTATTGTTACTACTGTCCAGTTAATATCCATTAAGTTACCTCAGCCCAACTTGTTGTTTCTTCGTTCCATTCATACATCTTGTCATCACTAGGATACGCAACAGGTGGCTCCCACAAACAAGTTGTTTCGTTTAATGTCCAACTTGGATAAGGCTGTGGGCTGTAGAAAGCATCCCTTGTGCTGTCATATGTACAGCCGATACCAGCATAGTTTTTTCTTAGAGGTGTGCCATCTAATATGTGTTGACCGCCATGCGTGTTGTATGAAGTCTGAACCCAAGTACCTACCTGAGTATCAATAAAATTTTGTTCTGCCACAATGACTTGCGTGACAATTTTGTTTTTAATTTTTGCATAATGTGCCATGTTAAATCCTATTGATACTGATACTTAAAGATAACAATGCCAGAGCCACCACTACCACCCACGTGGGTAGCACCTACATCAGCATGATAAGACCCACCACCGCCTCCACCTTTATTGGCAGCACCATCAACTCCATTTCCTGCAGAGTTAATGCTTTGATAACCGTTACCGCCACCACCAGTACCACCTGTCCCACCAGAGCCACCGCCGCCGCCACCTGCATAGGTAGTGCTATTACCCGACCATGCACGACCATCGCCACCGTGACCGTTAGCATCTGTATTTCCTGCTTCACCTGCACCGCCACCGCCATCAGCTACATTACTACCAGCAGAACCACCATCATTGCCATAGCCTGTTAGACCACCTGAGTTTCCTTGGGTTCCAGAACCACCAGCCCTGTCGTTTGCATAACCAGAGCCACCACCACCTGAACCACCATCGGCACCATTTATAGTTCCTCGGCCATGTGAGCCAAATCCACCACCAATTGCAGTAGCATTTATTGTTCCTATTACTGTGTTTGCACCACTAGCACCTACAGAGTTTGTTCCAGAATCTGCTCCACCTGCCCCAATTGTAACCGCATAGGTTGCTACTGATAAACTAAGAGTGCCTTCTAGATAGCCACCTGCGCCACCTCCACCACCATTAGAATCATTTGAGCCTGAGCCAGCACCGCCCCCTGCAACTGCAAGAATAAGAACATCCCCAGCCCCTGCTGTTATCTCAAAAGTTCCAGACGAAGTAAAAGTGTGTAGCTTATAATCACCACTGGTTGTAACTGTGCCACCAGTAGCTTCAATCAAAACGCCTCTGCTTGGATAACCACCAAAGCCTAATGTCTGATAACCAAAGCTCATATTAAACCCTTACCCATCATTGGCTGCATCAGTAGTAAAGAACAACTTAATACCTACAAGCCGTGCATCTTCTGCCATATCATCATTACTGTCTGATACATCCCTAAACACCCTGAAAAAACATAGGTCTTCATCTGCCATAGTTCCAGCAATAGTAATTGCACCACTTTCTGCTGTTATATAAAGTTCTTCTGCTGCCCCTTGTGCTGCGTCATCAACAACTACTGCTGTACCATAAGCTACATCAATAGTTTCATTGTCATTCATAGCTACGCCTTGAAGACCCCAAGTACAGCCATCTGTATCTGTTGCAGTAGTAGTCCAATAGGCTCTAAAAGTAACTGTGCCTAAATTATATGATTTAGGAAATGCTACAGAAAATTGTGCATGTTCATCTGCCCCATCATCAAAGTCTAATACAACTAAGTCTGGTCTACCTGATGTAGTCTCTACTGTAGTAAGTGCAGCACAACCATTGGAAGTAGTAGGTTGCATAGCACTGGCAGGAACCCATATGGTTTCTTTACCTGCAGTTTTTGCTACTGCCCCAGCTAGTTGATTTAACTCACCAGCAGTGCTAGTAACAGCAGTGCTACCCAAGATTAGATCACCGTCAGGGATTATAACGTCACCTGCAAACGTAGCACCTGTAGTGCCTGTAGGTATAGACATTACAGTAGCATCTGCGTCATTCTTAATGGTTACATCTGAAGTAGAACCCTGACCAGTAAGCACTAAGCCATCAGCAGCAGCATACCCTACGGCTGCAACATCATTTGCTTCTGTGGCACCTGTAGGTAAGAACGTACCACCTGATGCAGTAACATCCCCTGTGAATGTCTGTGCTGATACTTCAAATGTATTAAACGATACAATCTCTACAGTGTCATCTGCTGCTGCACCTACAGCTAGTACTACGTCAGACCCGTTAGTAGCAGTGTAGTCAGCCCTAGCTAAGTGTACCCCGTTAAGATACACAGATACAAAGTTAGGAGTGTAACCCCCTGTAGTAAATGTAGTTTGATTTGATGTAGCTGTGTAAACGTCCCTAGTTTCTGTTGCTTGGGGTACGGGTACTGAGCCTATATAACCTGCCATTGTTTTTCCTTATGATCCGTTAGCTATGCCGTACATTACGATCTCGCCACTTGCTATGTTGCCACTTTCAAAATAAAATCTAATTGCATTTACTTGTGCTGCTTCTTTTCTAACAAAACCATTGTGGTTATAAGCACCCGCATTAAACCCTGCCCCTGATGCCAAAAATGCAGTACCACCGTCTACTGATATTTTTGTGTGGTTACTGGTGTGAGGGTTTAAAACACTTACTTTACCGTTAAAACCTTCATTAGCCGCACTACCAATTCCATAAGCCTTATATAGTTGACCATATGCATCCGTAGTAGCGGCTGCAAGTGCCACTGTATAATCAGCAGCACCTGTATCGTAACTATGGCTAGACGTATCAGAACTTGTTAATGCCCTCATTTCTACATCATCAGTAGCAGGTAATACATCTATAAAATGAAACACATAACTGTCATATGCAGAAGAATCAAATTGGATGAAGTCTGCAGTAGCATCATCACTTATAGCACCACTAGAAGCAATAAACACCATGCTCCCACCAGTAATCTTACCCCCCATATAAGTAGCTAACCTACTCATGGTAGCCTTGCGGTTTGTACCACCAGCCCCATCATCAACGATCATTAGATCAGCATCTACAAGAGCAGCACCTATGTCTGTACCACCATCAATATCTAAGTCTGCTATAGCAATGCTACCATCAGGGAAAGTTGGTGTTCCAGCAAAGTTAACTCCTGTAGTACCTGTGGGTACATGAGCTACTAATGCATCCGCATTATTCTTAATTGTAACGTCACCTGTACTACCGTCCCCTGTGAGGATCAGACCTTCAGCAGCAGTAAAGCCCATTGCAGCATTATCACCTGCAGCAGTGTCACCCGTAGGTTCCATTGTGGCACCAGCAATAGTGCCAGAAAACCCACCGCCTACAATGTTAGCTGTATCTCTTGCTTTAGTCATAATCTATCCTTTAGCTAGGCTTGGTAGGCCACGTAATACTGTTAGGGAATCCACCCTGTGCTGGTACATTGCGTAGTGCTGTACGATAAGTAGTCCATGCGTCTGACATGGTTACATCACTGTTGCCCATCCAGTCTGTAGCAGCCAGTAGTGCATCACGTTCTTCACGGACCTGTACAGCAGCACGTGTGTCTGCAGCATCAGCCCATGTCTGTTCTTCAGCATCACGGGCAGTTTCTTCTGCTGCTGTGAACTGTACGTTTTCTCCGTTAATGTTGTGGTATCTTGGCATTACTGCCCCCTTTGTTATTAGTCTATCTCAACCCAATTTGTTGTGTCTTCATCCCAAGTGTATCTTTTATCTTCACTAGCATCACTAGGATACGCAACAGGGCAATTCCAGATACAAGTATCTTCATTTAATACCCAACTTGGATAAGGCTGTGGTGTATAAAAAGCATCCCTTGTGCTGTCATATATATAGCCAATACCAGCATAGTTTTTACGAAGTGGTGTACCTCCCAACAAGTGTTTACCGCCTGTTGTGTTGTATGATGTTTGAACCCAAGTGCCTTCCTGAGTGTCAATAAAATCTTGCTCTGCTACAATCACGCTTGTAACAATCCCATTCTTTACTTTTGCATAATGTGCCATAATTAATCCTACGCTGTTGTAACGTGACTGTTCGTTGCTGTGTCTCTTGCTCTAGTCATATCTAATCTCCTTATGTCAAATAGCGGATAATAACGATGCCTGAGCCGCCATTACCGCCAAGGATGTTTCCAGTAAAACCACCACCCCCAGCGCCACCTCCAGTATTTGCGGTGCCATTTTGAGCTGCAAGATCATTTGCTCCAGCATTGCCGCCACCGCCAGAGCCGCCAGCACCGTTATTATTATCTGAGGCATCTGAATTTGTACTACCCCCGCCGCCACCAGCGTAATTAACTGATGTTCCCGTTATTGATGATGCAACCCCTGCTCCACCAGCACCTCCCCCTTCAGACGCAATGCCAGAGCCACCCACAGCGCCAGCGCCGCCCCCGCCAGCAGCACCATAGAAGCCAGCGCCTGTAGAGGTGCCACCAGTATTTCCTTGGCCGCTTACAGCGGAACCGCCATCACCACCATCTTTGCCGCCACCGCCGCCAGAGCCGCCGTCAAGTCCGTCAATATTATTCCAGCGTCCACCGCCGCCACCCCCAGTTGTTGATATAGAGTTAAACGAAGATGAAGCGCCGTTTGTGCCAACATTTTCGCCACTACCCCCAGCACCGCCAGCACCAACAACAACACTGTACGTTGCTGAACTAATAGACATTGCGCTGCCGCCAATATTTGTTAGCAAGCCACCAGCGCCACCGCCACCGCCACCCTTACCGCCACCGCCACCACCACCAGCAATAATTAAGTATTCCATATTTTTTGCGGTATTTGTAGTCACTATAAAATTAGCAGATGATAAGAACGTGTGTATAGTGTAACTACCAGAAGTAGTAATAGTACCGCCAGTTACAGAAAAACTAGTTATAGCGGATGTAGCTCCAACTCCAAGAGAAACCCAAATGTTGTCATTATTCGTGGCGTCCGTGCAAATAAATGCTTCTCCGCTTGTAGTATTAATCCACATATGGCCTATGGCTGATGGGTTACTGTTGTATGCTGGATTTCCGCTGTTAATCGTGTGAGCAAAACCTACTGCTGGGCTGGCCCATGCAGCAGCGCTTGCGCCACTATTGACTGTAAGAACCTGATTTGCAGAACCAAGTGTGGCTGGTAAAGCTACCTTGCCTGTTGTGCTTATTGTTCCTGTAAGAGTTACATTACGGAGACTAGCTACATCTTTATTTGCATCTGCAGTTACAGTCTTACTGGCTACAACAGTTCCTACTGCAGCACCTGTATCATTGTAGTTTAACTCAGCAGTGGTAGCCGTAACACCGTCAATGATATTAAGCTCATCAATAGTTGCACTAAGCCCTGACCTGATCTGTGCTTGATTACCAATATAACCTGCCATTAGCTGTCAATCTCCATGTAGCTCATAATTACTGAGACTTTATCTGCTACACTACAGTCTACTTTAATAATGTCACCAGCATTAACAACAATCTTACCGTCTAGTACAGACAGTGAAGACCCTACTGGTATAGCTGCATCTTTAATAATGTGTGCTGTAGTGTTTTGTGTTTGACTTGTTTGTGTAGTTGTACTAACTAAAGTAACACTTGCAGTTACTTGTGCCGTGTGTACGTTAGCCAGAGTAAGTCCTAAGATAACAGCCCTAGTACTTGATTGAGTAGTGTATATTGTTTCAGGGGTTCCTGCACTAGCTGGTGCTACATCCCTTGTGATTGTCTTAAAGGTATTTGCCATTAATTTGTTTCCTTATCCAAGGGCGATTGCTAAAGCTGTTGCTTCGTCTTGTGCTATAGTAGTTGCTGTAGTTGTTACGACTGCAGTAGTTGCAATAGTACCAGCAGCATTAGGAAGAGTCAAGGTAATATCTGCAGTAGATGCAGGACCAATCAGTGTTACTTTATTTGATCCATTGTCTGAGTCTTCAAAGAACTCAAGGAACCCTGCTGACGTAGCACCATTCTTTAGCTGAACCCCTGCATTTGCAATAGGGGTAGTGAGTACTGGGGTAGTAAGTGTTTTGTTTGTAAGTGTGTCTGTAGATATACGAGAAACTAATGTAGAGTTACCACCAGTAGGCAGTACTAAAACATCAGAGGCTCCTGCTGAGTGTGGTTGTGCTTGAAGTGTTTGTGCGTGGGCATTGCCAGATTCACAATAAAATAAAACTTTAGCAACATTGCCTGTACCTGTTTTAATACCAACAATACCGTCACTGATTTCTACCCCATCAAGATTAACTACGCCTGAACCGTTAGGAGTTATTGCAATGTTTCTGTTTGATGTAGATACAATAGAATTTGTTTGTACATCTAAAGAACCACCTAGTTGTGGGCTGGTATCCTCTACAACATTAGAGATAGCAGATGAGGTAGCAAGGCCAGATACAAGTGTGCTTCTAGCAACTTTCTTTATGCCACCACCAGAGGTATCAAGTGCCAGTAAAACGTCATCACTAGCAATAGAACTAATCTCAGCTAGATCGCCTATTGTACTATTACTTACATCAAGAATGTTTAGCTCTGCTGCAGTAGATGTAACACCATCTAAGATATTAAGTTCTGCTGTTGTAGCTGTTACGCCAGCAATTAAGTTAAGCTCAGTTGTTGTAGCTGTTACGCCATCCAAAAGATTAAGTTCAGCAGCAGTAGATGAAATAGCTGTACCATTAAAGTTAATAGCATCTAGGTAAGCTGTACCATCAACAAACAAGTCACGCCACTCTTGACCAGTAGAACCTAAATCGTATGTATCATCTGTGTTAGGAATAATGCTTGAGTTTACATCAGCACCAAAGACAACATTGTCAGTGGCTGCATCAC
>Ga0222686_1000211_pt1 | contig 23116 bp, 19 predicted proteins | sample AntAcemetage1159_FD_181400 | JGI IMG/M metagenome (GOLD analysis project Ga0222686, IMG submission 181400) | Saline water microbial communities from Ace Lake, Antarctica - #1159 | ecosystem: Environmental > Aquatic > Non-marine Saline and Alkaline > Saline | place: Antarctica: Ace Lake...
CAAATCGCTCCTTTTATTCTATCATGCGGAAAATCATACTCCCTAATTAAACTTCTTCCAGTACTATGAAGTTCACCGTTATTGCCCATATCTACAGATCCTTCAGAACCTGTCACGACGTGCTTTTCTTCTTTACTGAGATAATCTTCCCAGTGCCCCTGAACCGATCGAGAAGCTGAATGGAAAGCTGTTGACCCACCAAAACTTTTTCCAACGTAGAAAATTGAATGTCCATCAATGGGCTTTCCAACAAGAAAGTTGCCCTCTATATTAGGAACAGACTGCTGGCTATCATCGTATAAGTAACTGAAAGTCCTAACCACTGCAGAAATGTCCTGAACAGCCAAGTATATTGACTTCGTATAAGTGTGACAATAATCAACACCCGACCTATCGATCCTGTACGTTGGGCCAATTACGATATAACCCCTTGTTGCCCAATAATATGCGTACTCTTCTACAGATTCCTTAGATCCTTGTCCTGCATGAAATACAACCATGACCGGTAATTGTGATACCTCGCCTTCATTGTAGAGCAATGAGTAATTATCTAATGGATAATAGATATCGAAGAGTCTTTCGACCAAAACATCGTTTCCATTTGAATTCGTCACAATAGTATCGCTATCATAACGCAAGGTTTTTACACCGATCTGATCTATCGTAAGTATGTTTTGCTCCAAAAGTAGACCCGAATTTATTGTGTCTTGACCTTCATCAACTACATAGACTGTTTCCCCGATAAAGCCGTAGTCAGCATCCTGAGCATTCGTGTCGAAAGAATGAATGATCATTGAGCAGAAAAGAGCATTACAAATCATGAGAGATTTAAAATCTTTCATCTTAAATTTTTTGGTTGTTGGATTTATTGATTCTAATCAAAGATATAATATATATTGAATATTTTTCACAACATAAATTAGAGAGCGTTGATAGTCACTCTACGTGCGAAAAGGTTTCGGGGTTACCATCTGTAGTATGAAAAACTAAAATCCTTCTTAAAATCAGAATGAGAAAGAACCAGAAGCCCTTCTAATCCATTTTGATAGCGCTAGATTTTGACAAATCTCAATGTGTAATTCTCATAATTTGAAAAACGAATGACATAGGACCCAGGGGCTAAATACGTGGTGTTAACCAAATGCCCATTTGATATTCCACCAGCTGGCTGTAGCTGATCTACCAATGCACCCGAGTTATCGTAAATTTCTATGTACTCGTTGTAGAAAAGAGGCACTCTCGAAAATATTCTCAATTCGGTTGTACATGGATTCGGCGAGGCAAGTAGTATGGAACCCAAATTATCGTTTAGAGATGGGTCAAAGACAATGCTATTACCAGCAGATAAAATGGCTAAGTCTGGATCAAAATCTATCGACTCTACTGCAATATCGGTTTCAATAAAGTAAACTTGGTCTTGTGTAATGTTTTCAAGTACAACAGTGGTATCGCCATTTTGACCTTGAATTTTTATGGGAATAGGCATTTCAAAAAACTGTACGGAAGAATGACTCTGATCTTGATGAACCTTTATTGTCACGACTTCAGAAGAGTAACTGTAATCTATCCTGTACGAAGGAAACCCTTCACCATAGTACCAATCTTTAAAAAACTCGGTAAGATCTCTTCCCGAAACATCTTCCATTGTTTGAATAAAATCGTCTGTGTGGGCATATGAGAACGAATGGCCCGGATCATTTAAGTAGTTCCTGCATCCTTCAAAAAAGAATTCGTCACCAATGACCCACCTCAACATATGCAACACATAAGCGCCCTTATTATAGGTCAAGCGTCCATTAAAAATTTTATCTCTATCCAGTGTATCCATTACATGCACCGAGCCGTCTAGTTGGCGGGTTATACTAGATATTCGTGCGGCTTTCCATTCATCAAACTCATTTGGTTTCAAGTTTTCAATAACCAATCCAGTCAAATACGTGGCAAACCCTTCGTTCAGCCATATATCAGACCAGCTCCCGCAAGTCACCTTATTTCCAAACCATTGATGAGCCAATTCATGTGCCGAGAGATTATAAGATAAACCCGACATCGTGCTCATTGTGCTATGCTCCATCCCTCCAGGAATGCTGGCTTGAGCGTGTCCATACTTTTCTTTAGCATAAGGGTACTCGCCAAAAAGCTGCGAAAATAACTGCATCATAGGAATGATGTCTGCCCCTCTCTCCTTTTCATTTTCCGCTAGCTCGGGATATACGTAATTCAATATCTCTACCGTGCGATTTTCTAGCTCAGCGAAATAGCTAAATTCCTCATAGTTTGTAACAGCAATTGAAACCAAATAAGTAGGAATCGGGTAACGGTGAACCCACACATATGTACTTGACATGTCAGGGTTTAAGTTTACTTCTTCCAAGATTCCTTGAGAAGCTGCCTTATTTCCATCAGGAACCGTAATCTCCACCCTTATGCTATCAAGCTTATCACTCAGCGACATCTTACAAGGCCACCAATCAGCTGCGCCGAAAGGTTCAGAAAGAGTCCATATCTCAGGCACACTGTTCCCATGAAAACCCTGGTTGAATGAGAGGTAATTGTTTCGCCTTGGCTCTCCGCCATATAGAATTCGGATATCGTGTTCGACACCATTTTCAAATAAGGATGATTTCACAAAGAGTGAATTATTCTGCGAAATACCGTATTCAAAAACCTCTGATCCGTCTACCCAAACCTCGATCACATCGAGCTCAACACTAAAGTCAAAATCGATGGAGTCAGTATTATAAAGAAGTTCAATTTTATGAAGCACTTCACCGTCGATTCTTCTCTGCCAAGGGTCAATGTCCCACTTACAAACAGCGTATTTCCAGTCATAAGATTGACCTATATCAGAAGTAGCTCCTTTGGCCTCAGACTGACCAAATCGCCTGGACTCCATTTTAGCAATTTCTTCAACTGACCACTCTTGGCTTTGAGCAGAGCATTGAACATATGCGGCTAATAATATTAATAAGAGTGACCCTTTGCGCATTTGGTTAATTTACAATAATGTGAATCAAAACCCGAATATTAAAGAGTCGTGACAACAATCATCTAAGGACAATAGCCTTTGACAGTGGTTTATTGTCAAGCAGAATTTACGTTGTGAAGTTCTTAGCGAACAGCGAAACGTCTATCGAAAAGATCATGAATACCAGATAGTCTTATTCCTAACTCAAAAAAAGGAGATCGCCAGTATTGGTGGTCTCCTTTTTGGTATTATTGAGGTATGTTTAAAATCCTCTTTTCGCTCTTTGGTCTCCTTGCACTCAACAGCACTGCTCAAAATCTTGTAGTTCAGCTATCGACTGTCAACAATCCCAATGAAATTTCAATTTGCATTGACAAGAATGATCCTCAAAGACTCCTGGCAGGAGCAAATATCTACAGCATCTACCTTAGCGAAGATGGAGGACTGACATGGTCTGGAAATAAACAGGAATCGCCGCACGGCGTTTGGGGTGACCCAGTAATCATTCAAGATACCACAGGCAGTTTCTATCATTTTCACCTCTCCAAAGTATCCAACGGAAATTTTATTGACCGAATCGTTTGTCAACGATCAGATGATGGCGGTAAGAGTTTTAATCAGGGATCGTATTTCGGTTTGAACGGCGATAAAGCTCAGGATAAACCTTGGGCGGTCGTAAATCCTGCCAACAACGAAATCTATGTGACTTGGACTCAATTCGATGAGTACGATTCAAAAGATCCAAAAGATCGATCGAATATTCTGTTTTCAAAATCAACAGATAAAGGTGAAACATGGAGCAGCCCCATCAAAATCAATAGTGTAGATGGCAACTGCATCGACGACGATGACACAGTAGAAGGGGCAGTGCCAGCAGTAGGGCCCGATGGACAAATATATGTCGCATGGTCAGGTCCAAATGGCTTGGTTTTTAATAGATCTTTCGACGGTGGCGAAACGTGGGAGAACGAAGAAATCTCTGTTGCCGATCATGCGGGTGGTTGGAATATCGACATTCCTGGAATATACCGCGCTAACGGCATGCCTGTCACAAAATGCGACCTTTCAGATGGCCCAAATCACGGAACTATTTATGTCAATTGGGCCGATCAGAGAAACGGAATCGACAATACCGACATCTTCCTTTCTAAGAGTATAGATCAAGGTCAGTCTTGGTCGGAACCAATAAAGGTGAATCAAGACACTTCTGGAAATCATCAATTTTTCACTTGGATGGATATTGACCAAACCAGCGGAAACATGTGGTTTGTCTACCACGATCGTAGGAACCACAACGACACTGGAACCGACGTGTACGTTGCAGTAAGTCAAGACGGCGGATTGTCTTTTACAGAATCCAAAATAAGCGAAAGCCCTTTCTATCCTGATCCTGAAATCTTCTTTGGCGATTACAATAATATTGCAGCTCATGCCAATGTGGTTCGTCCTGTATGGACAAGGCTGGATGATAAAAATCTCTCTGTGAGAACTTCAATCGTTGATGCATATTCCATTCTCAATAAGAGTTCAAATACGCTAGCTACCTCGGCAGAAACAAACGGAGGATTAATAGTGGAACACCATTTAAAAGGCAGGGTTTCAATAAAAGTACATACCCTAAATGGAGAAGAAGTACTCTCTAAAACTCGGCTAAAATCAAAGAAAGGAACCTTCAGATGTCCAGAGACGTCTAAACTAAAATCAGGAATCTACTTGGTCGAAATTGACAATGGTTCTGAAAAAGCAAAAGGTCAGTGGATTAAGCGTTGACCCAATCGATTTCTTTCTTGAGCAGCCTTAGTGTTTTTTCCTCTTCAGAGCCAGCCTTCGTTTTGAAATCGTAAACCCAATTGGCTTCCTTTGGGAGACTCATCAAGATGGATTCGGTGCGCCCATTGCTCAATAGGCCGAAGCGTGTGCCGCGGTCGTAGACTAAGTTAAACTCAACGTAGCGACCTCTTCTGAGTTTCTGCCATTCCTTTTCGGCAGGACTAAAAGCCTTCTCTCTGCTTTCGTTTAACAAGCTGGAATAGACCTCGGGAAAGAGCCTTCCAAGGGAGAGCGAAAATTCAAGAATATCCACTTTTGTGTGCTTCGGATCTTCCGACAAATGGTCGTAAAAAATGCCACCGATTCCTCTTGTCTCGTTTCGATGAGGAATGAAAAAATAGTCATCAGCTTGTTTCTTAAACTGAGTGTAACAACTAGAATCAAATTGATCGCAGACTTCTTTTAGGCTTTTGTGGAAATAGGAGGCTTGATCCTCCACCACATAATGAGGAGTTAGGTCTATTCCGCCACCAAACCAATAGTCGCCTTTATCTGTCTCGAAATAGCGAATATTCATGTGAATAATGGGGACATGTGGATTGTGTGGGTGCATGACAATACTCACGCCTGTAGCAAAAAACCAGTTTGCATCCATGCCAAGATTTTTTGCCATCATTGGAGTCACTTCTCCTTCTACCGACGAAAAATTAACTCCCGCTTTCTCTAAGACAGTTCCGTCTAGCATGACTCTGGTCAGTCCACCGCCGCCGCCTTCGCGCTGCCAATTATCTTCGATAAATTTTCCTGTTCCATCAGTCAGTTCAATCTTATCGCAGATCAGCGATTGGATCTTACGGTAGGACGCCTCAATCTCTTTTCTATCTGGGACAGACATCAATTCACCCTTTTGATTTCGAAATCCTCGTACTGCAAAATGTAGGCTTCCTTATTTTCAAATTCTTTTCCTGTTGTAGATTTCCCAAAACGGTAAGAGCCAGCGGTACCTTCTAACTTTAATTGGTCAAATGCCATTGGGAATGCAAGGCCCTCTTGCAGAAGAGCCTTCCCGAAGAATAGAGCCAAATCATACCCCTTAAATCCATAATCGAAATGAGACGGTTCCGTGCCATATTCCTTGCGGTAAGCTTTTAAAAATTCTATCGTATTCTCATTCTCGTAATCCACATATGAAGGAACAACCAACCTCAGCTTCAAGCGATTCTTGTATTCAGCTTCGATATTTTCGTAATTGATCCACTTGTCCAAACCATACACTTGAACTTGATAGTTATTTTCGAGCAGGGATATTCTCGTCATCACATCACTCACAAAAGCTAGATCGTTGGATGGAACGACAATTACATTCATCGTATCTTTTCTTAAAAACTCGACAATTTTTCCTGTTCCACCTTCTCTGTTGAACATCTCCTTGGTCACACTTCGCAGTGAATCCGAGTATATATTATTAAAGGTCGAAGCCGCTAAATTGTAGCTATTGATGAACTCTTTTCGCATCAGCCATTCCTTTGGCGACTCGCTATTCAACATCAAAACGTTGTGATCTTGGTGATTGATCGCAATAAAATTTGCCAGATACCTCAGCATCGTTTCTCTCGAAGTCGACGCTCGGAGCAAATAAGGGTTATCCTCAAACACTTCATTCGCAAAGGAATTCGGCGATACCAGGTAGATTCTCTCATCGATTGCCATTTCACTCACCAAGGCCAAGCTGGCTTTATGCATGGGGCCAAAAATGATATCCATGTCATGGATCTCTCGTTTTCGTAGGGTCTCTCGTGTTTTCACAATGTCATCTCCTACTTCATAAACATGAAGATTAGCGCTCAACCCTAGCTTCGCTAAAGAGTCTAGAGCCAGACGAGTTCCGCGGTAGTACTCCAATGCAATTTCAGTAAGAATGTAAAGTTCCTCGCCATGCTTCAAAACCATTTCTAGACTGTCGTTCAGCTCCAATTCAAAAGGCAGCATTAAGGCAAGGTCATAAACCTCTTGTCGGCCAACGGGAATATTCAATGCCTCCAACAGTTTCTGCTCCTCTGCTTCCGCTCGAATGATCAGAAAAGACTCGGTGTAAGTTGGGATAATCAAGTACTGATCTTTTTTCACTCCTAGAGCCAGATCAGGATTCATACTTAAAAGACTGTCTTGGGAAATCCCATATTGCTTGGCAAGTGAAAAAATCGTTTCTCCCGATTGGACTTGATGAACAACGAAAGAGTCATTCCGCGCGGGTTCTAGAAATTTACCTTGGACGTTTGAACTCTTCGCTGAAGGTATTTTTAGAGTCACGCCCGTACTCAGTGTTTGCGATGATTCAGGATTCATCTCCATCAGTTCATTCACGGAAACACCGTAATCTTTCGAAATGGAGAAAAGCGTTTCTTTCTTTTGAACGGTATGAAGAATGACGTCTCCCTCAACTTTGACCTCTTTTTTTTTGGCTTCACGCTTATTAACTGCCTCAATGGGAACAAGAATTTCGCGACCAATTTCCAGACCTTCTTCAGTTGAAGGGTTTGCACTAAGCAAAGATTCCACAGGAACGGAAAACATCTTGGAAATCGCATAGAGCGTATTGCCAGGTTCTACGTAATAGATATAGTAATCGCTTCCGTCAATGGTGCGTTGAGCATAGTTCTGAGCCGAAGCGCTCGACGCGAACATTGCCACTAAGGCTACAAGTAGAAATCTCAAAAGTCTGTTTTTTATTCCCATTCGATCGTTGCAGGTGGTTTGGAACTAATGTCATAAACCACTCGGTTTATGCCCTTCACTCTATTTATAATCTCGTTCGAAATCTTTGCCAATAGTGGATAAGGTAAATGACACCAGTCGGCGGTCATACCATCAGTCGATGAAACAGCCCTGAGCGCTACGGCCTTCTCGTAAGTGCGCTCATCGCCCATTACACCAACGCTTTGCACCGGAAGCAGAATAGCTCCTGCTTGCCATACATTGTCGTATTCTCCTGATTCTTTCAAGTTCGAAATAAAGATATAATCGATCTCTTGCAAAATACGAACCTTTTCTTCTGTTACGTCTCCTAAGATCCGAATGGCCAAGCCTGGCCCTGGAAAAGGATGTCTTCCCAAGATCTTTTGAGAAATATCCAAGTCCTTTCCTACTAAACGAACCTCATCTTTAAAAAGTGCACGCAATGGTTCTACCACTTTAAGCTTCATAAAGTCTGGAAGACCGCCAACATTGTGGTGACTTTTGATGGTAGCCGATGGCCCCTTAACCGAAACAGATTCAATCACATCAGGATAGATCGTTCCTTGGGCCAACCATTTAACGTCTTGGACTTCGTGAGCAGCATCATCGAATACTTCAATAAATACTCGACCAATAGCTTTGCGCTTTTCTTCAGGATCTTCAATTCCTTTTAGAGCATCATAGAAACGTGACTTGGCATCCACTCCACGAACATTCAAGCCCATGTCTTGGTACGAATGAAGAACTTCTTCAAATTCGTTCTTGCGCAAAAGCCCATTGTCCACGAAAATGCAATAGAGATTCTTGCCTATAGCATGCTGAAGCAGAACTGCTGCCACTGAGCTATCGACACCTCCACTTAATCCCAAAATCACTTTGTCGTCACCGAGTTGAGCTTTAAGATCACCTACCGTTTGTTCTACAAAACTGTGAGGTGTCCAAGATGCGCTGCAACCGCAGATGTCAATCAAGAAGTTATGGAGTAGTTGTTTTCCGTCAGAGCTATGGTATACCTCTGGGTGAAACTGGATTCCGTATGTATTTTCTCCTTTTACTTCATAACCCGCAACTTCTACATCGTGGGTAGAAGCGATCACTTTTGCGTGGTCGGGCAATGAGAAGATGGTATCACCGTGAGACATCCACACTTGAGAACCGACATGAATACCTTTGAACAAGGCTGATTCGGAATCAATTGATCGCAAATTGGCTCTTCCGTATTCGCGTTTATCGCTTTTTCTCACATCACCTTTTCCGTCGAGCTGGGCAATGTATTGGGCGCCATAACAGACTCCCAGCACGGGAACTTTCTCGCGGTACTGACTTAAATCAATCTGTGGTGCATCGTCATCGTGAACGGAAAACGGGCTCCCTGAAAGAATCACGCCTTTAATGTTATCAGTGAGTTCGAGTGATTCATGAAATGGATGAATCTCGCAGTAAACATTAAGCTCTCTAACTCTTCGTGCAATGAGCTGTGTGTACTGCGAACCGAAATCTAAAATTAAAATGGTCTCTTGCATGGCGCCAAAGATAACCATGCCTGACTTTTTGAATATCTGTTTCTACTATTGACCTAAGCTTGTTTTCAACAGGATTTCATCAACTTATTCAGTCTGCTCATTTTTGACTGAAATAATCGAATTATTTATTTCCTTTAGCAAAGCCATTAACAGCTACATCTAGCTTTGAAATATGCCAAGCACCGATAAAAAACCGAGAGTTATTACTTCTTTTGAAAAAATAGCGCCTGCTATTCAAGAGCAGATCAAACTCACTTTTCCATATGGATTTAGCGATGAGCTCATTCATTTCAATAATAAGGACGGAGACCGCGTAAGTGCGCTTCGTTTTGAATCGGATGAAAGAATCTATCTTATTAAAATGTCTCAGGCGCGCGCCGAAGAGCTGATTGATGAGGATGAAGATTACGATGATGAGGGAAACCTCAAAAAGAATGTCAAGTCTGATTTTGAGGACAAATACTCAGAACTCCATTACATGCCTGATGCCGAAGAGGGAGACGGAGACGGAGACGTAGATGACGACGACGAGTAGACTAAACTTTCGGTAATTTTCATTGTTCGGACAGCAAAGTCAGATCCTCATCTTTAGATGAAGTTTGAACATTATCAGAAAATTATGAAACATCCGAAAGCAGAAAAGCCAAAAAAAGATCAAAAATCCGTTTGGGATTATCCTCGTCCTCCCAAAATGGAAAAAGTGAATTCAACCGTTGAGGTGTTTTTTGCTGGAAGGCGCATCGCATCTTCAAACAAGGCCTGGAGAATATTAGAAACCAGCCATCCTCCAACTGTCTACATTCCACTTCAGGATATCGATCAAAACGTTTTGATCAAATCAAATCAATCAACCTTCTGTGAATGGAAAGGGAAAGGTGGCTACTATCACTTGCAGTCGGAGGAAATGAGAGTTGAAAATGCGGCGTGGTATTATCCCGACCCAAAAAAAGCTTACCAAGGACTCAAGGATCACCTCGCATTTTACCCTTCCAAAATGGAAGCTTGTTTCATCGATGGCGAAAAGGTAGAAGCACAGGAAGGTGACTTTTACGGCGGCTGGATTACCTCAAAAATTGTTGGCCCGTTCAAAGGAGCTCCAAATACTTTCGGTTGGTGACATGACCGCTTTCCCAAAAAGCCTTAAATCCTGCTTCAATCGCAGGATTTTTCGTTTTTTACACCCGCATTAAACCATCCACATGAAAAAGTTTTTACTCTCCTTCATCCTCGCTGCACTCTGCGTAGTAGGAATAGCTCAAGATTCTGAAAACCCTTTATGGCTGAGGTACCCAGCCATCTCGCCAGATGGCAGTATGATAGCGTTTGCTTATCAAGGCGATATCTACACCGTTTCACTAACAGGTGGCGAAGCCAAAAGACTTACGATACACGAGGCATATGAGAGCCAACCAATATGGAGTCCCGATGGGAAACAAATTGCCTTTTCCTCGATGCGGTATGGAAATAAGGATGTATTTCTGATGGATGCTGAAGGTGGATCGCCGACTCGTTTGACGCATCACTCATCCGATGACGTGGCTTTTGACTTCAGTCCTAACGGCAATAAAGTGATTTATGGGTCTTCACGAGTAGACAACGTTAAGTCGGTGCTATTTCCGTCAGGCGTTCTTTCCGAACTTTATTCAGTTTCTGTAGAAGGAGGAAGAGAAGAACAGATATTGACAACTCCAGCTCTTAGCGCCCAATACAACGATTCGGGCAACATGATGGTATTCCACGACCGCAAGGGTTATGAAGACGAATACCGCAAACACCACGTATCTTCAGTGACCAGGGACATTTGGACATACAATTTCGACAACGAAAATTATTCCAAGCTCACATCTTGGCGTGGAGAAGACCGCGAGCCGCTTTGGGGAACTGCCAACCAAGTATTTTTTACCTCCGAGAGATCAGGCTCTTTCAACGTTTGGAAAGGCACCTTGTCAGGAGATTCTTTGACCAATTTAAAGCAAGTGTCCAACTTGGACAAGCATCCCGTTCGCTCTCTATCTAGAGCAGATAACGGCATGTTGTGCTTTAGGTACAATGGCGAAATCTACACACAACTGGAACCGAATCAACCGAAAAAACTGAACATCACCATCAGAACAGATCGACGGTACAATGAAGCGGTGGTGGAATTGATAAATGGAAATGCGAGTGACTTTGAGGTTTCCCCGAATGGAAAAGAAATTGCCTTTATCGTAAGAGGAGAAGTATTCGTGACCGCTACTGATTACTCTAAGACAAAACGAATCACCGATACTCCAGAGCAAGAGCGCGGACTCGACTTCAATAGCGATGGAACGAAATTGCTCTACAACGGCGAACGCGATGGAAGTTGGAATGTCTATGAAGCCAGTCTTGGTAGAGAGGAAGACAAGTATTTCTACAATGCCACAATCATTGAAGAGAAACCTCTGGTAAACACACAAGCTGAGGAATTTCAAGCTAGCTACTCACCAAACGATGAGGAGGTAGCATACCTGGAAGAGCGAACTACTCTGAAGGTGATCAACCTTGAATCGGGAATGACCAGAACCGTGGTGCCAGGAGAATACTCTTACTCCTATTCAGATGGCGACCAATACTATACTTGGTCACCCGACTCAAAATGGTTGTTGGTTCAGTTTTTTGACAACAATCGCTGGAATGATCAAGTGGGATTGGTAAAAGCTACTGGAGAAGACAAACCCATTAACTTGACCAAAAGTGGATACGGAAACTCCCGCCCGAAATTTGGAATGAAGGGTGAAATGGTATACTGGGCTTCTGACAAGGCGGGCTTCCGCTCTCATGGAAGTTGGGGAAGTCAAGATGATGTTTACGCGCTCTTTCTAACTGTGAATGCCTTCAAGAAATTCACCTTGAACAAATCTGACTACGAGCTTTGGAAGGAAGAACAAAAAGACAAAAAGAAGGAAGAGGAGAAGAAAGAAGGTGACGACGATGACAAAGACGAAAAGAAAGATGAGGAAGAAGAAAAAGAAGAGGTCAAGGACATTGTAATTGATTGGGAAGGGCTGGATGATCGAAAGGTACGCTTGACCATATTTTCATCGTTTCTCGCTGATTTTGTATTGGACGAAGAAGGTGAAAATCTTTATTTCCTTGCCAGCACAGGAGACGAATTTGACCTTTGGAAAACACAATTTAAAGACAAGGAGACTAAGATTTTCGGCAAGTTGGATGGAGGCTACTCAGACGTGCAATTCGACAAAAAGTTTGAGCATCTATTTGTAAACTCGAATGGTAGCTTAAAAAAGATAACCGTCAAAGACGCAAAAACAGAAGGTGTTTCATTTTCATCGGAGATGAATCTAAACACCGATGCGGAAAGAGCTTATCTATTTGAGCATGCCTGGAGACAATTCAAGAAGAAGTTCTACTTGGAAGATTTACACGGAGTAGATTGGGATTTTTACAAAGCCGATTACGCCAGATACCTTCCTTACATCAATAACCCATTTGATTTTGCCGATATGCTTTCGGAGATGCTTGGGGAAGTAAATGCATCTCACACAGGTGGAAGGTATTGGTCTAACGATAGCAAAGGAGACAAAACTGCCAGCCTCGGGTTGCTCTACGATGACTCTTACCAAGGCGACGGATTGAAAATTGCCGAGGTACTGGATAAGAGTCCTGTACTCCATAAAGGAGGTAAAGTAAAAACAGGAGTGGTCATTGAAAAAATAAACGGTGTCGCCATTTTGGCCAATGAGAACTATTACCCTTTGTTCAATCGGATAGCAGGAGATAAAACATTGATTTCCTACTTCGACCCAGAGTCGGGTGAAAGATGGGATGAAGTGGTAGAACCAATCAGTCGCGGAAAAGAAAATCAATTGCTTTACGAGCGATGGATCGAAAGTCGTGAGGCCCAAGTCGACAGCCTGAGCGGCGGCAAAATTGGTTACGTGCACGTAAGAGGAATGAACTCAACCAGCTTTCGCGAAGTCTATGAAAAAGCACTTGGCAAGCACAATCAGAAATTGGGATTAATCGTCGATACCCGATTCAATGGTGGTGGTTGGCTGCACGATGATTTAGCTACATTCCTTAGCGGTGAAGCCTATCTTCAATTTTTGCCAAGAGGCCAAGACAATATGGGCGGCGAGCCATTGGGAAAATGGACAAGACCGAGTTGTGTGCTCATGAGCGAAAGCAATTACTCAGACGCACACATGTTCCCATACACTTACAAGTTTTTTGAAATTGGAAAACTGGTTGGAACTCCAGTGGCAGGAACTGGAACTGCCGTTTGGTGGGAACGAATGCAAGATGGAACCGTCTTCGGCATTCCACAGGTGGGGATGAAGGATGTTAGAACAGGAGAATTGATGGAAAACAATGAGCTTCAACCAGATATTCTAATCTACAATGAGCCTGGAAAAGCAGCTCAAGGTGTCGACCAGCAATTGGAGGCGGGAGTAAAACACCTGCTCGAAGTGGCTGGACAAAAAGAGTAAATCCTATTTCAAGCCACCTCCGATAAGCTCTACCTTTGCGAAATGAAAGTATTATTTGTTTGTCTGGGTAATATTTGCCGCAGCCCAATGGCTGAGGGAGTATTGCGCACAAAAGCGAAGGAGGGAAGTGTTTCTCTTGAGATTGATTCTTGCGGCACTGGAGATTGGCACATAGGCGAAACTCCAGACGAAAGAGCACAGCAGTGCATGAAAGATTTGGGTGATGACATTTCTGATCTTCGAGCCCGACAGTTTGAGGAAGAAGATTTCGATGCCTACGATCGAATCTTTGTGATGGACAAGAGTAACTACCAAAATGTGGTAGTTCAAGCAAGCAATAATGAGCAAAAGGAGAAGGTTGAACTCTTTTTAAACTTGAGTCACCCTGGCGAAGATCGCGAAGTTCCAGATCCCTACTTCGGCGGAAGCGAAGGCTTCCATAATGTATACAAGATGCTGGATTCTGCAGCTAAATCATTCCTAAAAGAACTCGATGAGCAAGCTCGGTAAACTCCACCTTATACCTACCCTACTGGGTGAAACGAATCCCGAAAAGGTGGTTCCCGAGGAGGTCTTGGAAGTAAGTCGTGACTTGATTCACTTCATTGCTGAAAATGAAAAGACAGCCCGACGCTATCTGAAAAAAGCAGGAACGAGAATTCCCCTAAACGATCTAATCTTTTATCCTTTAAACAAGAGAACGGAGGCGACGGAGATTCCTCAACTCATCAAGCCCCTGCTAGAAGGCACAGACATGGGACTTATCTCTGAAGCTGGTTTAGCTGGAATCGCCGATCCAGGCGCTGCTGTAGTAGATCTTTGTCACAAAAAAGGAATCCAAGTCATTCCGCACACTGGTGCTTCCTCTATCATATTGGCACTGATCGGATCAGGATTTAACGGGCAGCAATTCACTTTTCACGGATACTTGCCCATAGATCAGTCAGAGCGAAAAAAAGCGATTAGATCAATGGAATCTGTTCAGAGAGAGAGAGGATATACCCAGATTTTCATGGAGACGCCTTTCCGAAATGATAAGCTTTTTGAAGAATTGGTTCAAGTATGCAATCCACAAACGCTTCTTTCTATCGCTCGAAATATCACCACCGAAAAGGAGCTAATTAAAACCATGGAAATTAAGGATTGGATAAAGAAGAAACCCTCTTTGCATAAGCAGCCCTGTATTTTTTCAATTGGCAACCTTAGTTAATTAGAGTTTGTCAATAAAGTCGGGTGGCTGAGGTAGATAGTTCAGTAGCAAGGCGCACGTGGTTTTGAAAACCAAAGAGTTGCCTGTGGGCAATGACTGTTTTCAAAACCACGTGCAACGCCGATAACGGACTGTATGGACAGACACTAATTAGTTCTTTGCGAGTTCAATTACTTCCACCTGATAGACAACGGTGGTGTAGGGAGGAACTCTACCATCAGCGCTTCCCGAGCTACCGAAAGCGAGCCACGAAGGCAAAATGACTTCGGCTTTTTCGTGAAGATGCATTTTGGAAAGGGCGATTTCCAATCCCTTCAAAACCTGATCTTCATTTCCGTAAACGAAACGCAAAGGAGCAGCCATTTTTCTTGAATCATCAAACACTTTTCCATCGAGCGTTCGTCCTTGATAGTGAATGACGATCTCTTTCCCGCGCAACACTCTCGCTGTATCTCCTTTTAAGATTGTTCTGAAATAAGCACCCTCTATTTCGCGGTAAGCGGAGGCAACAGAATCAACACGCATGAGCGAATCGAGTATCAACAACTCTTTCAGGCGGTTGTCTTCAAGCTGCCTTTTTGTGCGCATCCGATCAATTCTTAGGTGATAAACCAAGGTATCACCAAATGGAAGAGCCGCATTTAAAGTATCTCGAAGCGACGTGACCATTTCTAGATTGTCGCCTACTGATCTACTTTGAAGGAAAGTCCGCAAGGGATCATTTCCTCTCTTCAAGAATTGATCGTAGGCATAAGCCAAGGTGTCCGAACTGTTAAGTGGAGAAGCCAAAAACTCCACAAAGTAGTGTTCTGCTGAATCTAAAGATTGCTTATTGTCGGTGAAAGACAGCAGTTTCCACTGCAAGCCTTGAGCAGTGGTGTTGTACTTTGGCGTCGTTTCGCAAGAAACAAATAGAAGAAGGAGGCTAGTCCGAACTAACCAATGACAAATCGTAGAAAAGCGCTGCATTGGAAGGTATATTGTTTTGATCGCCTGTAAGGCCATAAGCCAAATAAGAAGGTAAAATAAGTCTCGCGCTATCACCAACGGACAAAAGTGTAAGGGCTTCATGAAGTCCTGAAACCACATCTCCCTGCCCTACCTTAAAAATGACAGGCCCACTTGATTTAGTGTCACTTACCCTAGATCCATCCAGCAGGTGCAAGCTATAAACAACCGACACGACATCTCCTGTTTTGGCATTCACACCATCTTCTTGGTGGTAGATGTCGTAACGAATTCCCGTATTTGTTTCTTTCATTTCCCAACCTGATTGGGCAATGAATTGATTGATGAGGTCAGCTTCTTTGTTCACTTTACGCTTATTCGCCTCGATCAATTCATCCTGAGTTGGCATCTTTTGTTGAGACCCTTGATTCGAATCACTACAAGAAGCTGCAAATAGAAGTGTCCATAAAAAGAGGATGGTCGCTATTCTCATTATTCAGCAGTTTCCAGTTGAAATCCAGCCTTAGCAACAGCTTCGAATTTAGCGACAGTCTCGACAAGGCTGAGATCACTTCGTCCGCCAGCAGCCATCTTATGACCACCACCTTGGAAAAGAGCACCCGCAATTTTGTTCACTTCGATCTGTCCTTTGCTTCTCAAAGAGAGCTTTACGTATCCATCTCTTTCGTAAAAGAAACCCGCAACATGAACTCCTTCAATTGATAGTGCATAGTTTACAAGTCCTTCGGTATCGCCGCTGTGGTAGTTAAAGCGCTCCAATTCTTCTTCATTGAGGGAAATATAAGCAGCGCCCGTATCTCCAATTACAATGGTTTTTTCACTCAAAGCGTATCCCCTCAGCTTCAATCGATCCAAAGAGGAACTGTCATAGATTTCGTTGTAAACCCTCACGTGGTCTATTCCCGTTGACATGAGGTTAGCAGCAATCTGCAAAACTGCTGGCGTGACGGAAGAAAAACGAAATGATCCTGTATCCGTTACCAATCCTGTATACAAGCAGATAGCAGCATCTGCATTGATCATTTCTGTTTCATCCATCTGAGCTGCCAATCGATAGATCATTTCCGCAGTCGAACTCGCATTGCTATCGACAAAATAATAATCAGCAAAACCATCGGGATCTTGATGGTGATCAATGACGTATTTCGGCTTTTTTGATTTCATGACCATATCTTGAAAAGCACCCAAACGCGATGGATGGTTGAAGTCAAGACAAAAGATCAGGTCGCAATCTTTGATCGCCTTTTCAGCCTTATGAGGATGACGCTCGCTGTCAATTATTTTATTGCAACTGGGTAGCCATTTCAAAAACTTTGGATAGTTATCTGGGGCAACCACCACAGCATCAACTCCTTTCTGTTTTAGAAAGTGATAAAAACCAAGTGATGAGCCAACTGCATCGCCATCAGGACCTTTGTGCATGGTGATCAAAACTTTTGGCTTTTGCTCTAAAAGGCTCTTTAACTCTGCGGGATTGACATTATTCAACATGGCATCAAAGGTAATGACCTTGTCCTTAAACGTACTCTTTTACCCAAGGGAAAAGTCGATCGATCCATTGATCAGAGTTTTCCTCAAGGAAACTCAGAAAAGCTTGGGTTGCGGGAGTATTCTTTTTTCCTTTCAGCCACACTAGACTCCATTCGCCTTTTAGAGGAAGTTTAGGAAAAGGAATAATTTGAAGTTCCCGTTGCTGAAGCTCAAGTCTCATGCTGTAGATGGACAAAAAAGAAATGCCAAACCCAGCCAGAATAAGCTGCTTCACCGCTTCATTGGTTACCAACTCCATGCTGATATCAGGATCAACACCTAGTTGATCGAGGAATTCATCCATCCTTCTTCTTGTTCCTGATCCTCGTTCCCTATAGATAAGAGGGAGTTTCTTCAATTGCGCTGTCGTCAATTTCCCCTTTGGCAACTCAAAGTCTACTGGGACTGCTGGCCCTGTAAGCACGAGTGGATTTGGGAGAAAATTTATTTTACTGTAAGAATCAAGCGAACTGCTTGAAGTGGCAATCATAAAGTCAGCTTCGTAGTTTAATAATGCCGCTTCGCTTTCGCCTCTTTTTGAAACATCTAGCGTTATTTTGACTTCGGGGTAGGCCTTTTTGAACTCAGCCAAAATGGCTGGAACAAAATACTTGCCAGTGCTCACTACAGACAGCTTTAACTTTCCGCTTACTTTGCCTTTTTTGGATGTCATGCGCTCATCGAGCTCCTCTGTCTTCTGTATGATTTCCTTGGCCAGTTCCGCAAATTCTCTACCCGTATCGGTAATGTGAATTTTTCGACCAATCACCTCAGTAAGAGGTAAGCCAACTTGATTTTGAAGAAGTTTTAATTGGGATGATACCGCGGGTTGAGTGAGATTGAGGTCTCCTGCCGCCTCAGTCACACTGTCGCGTTCGGCTACTTTCAGAAATACCTTCAATTGGTGAAGAGTGAAATTCATAAGTTTCTCTAATAGATATCATAAATATATTGAATATATCCGAGCAATTAAATAACTTATCTTTGATATGTAGAAAATGGTGGGATGGCAGTGACTTACAGAAACTGCTATCAACTACCATCTTATTTTACAATCGGGTGATTAGTAGACTGCGCTTATTTCTAATAAGCGCAGTTTTTTTTTTCTACTCTAGATCGACGTCACTGTGATTGGCATCAATCATAATTTTCCCACTAGTTGTTTCACTCTCGCCGATAACGTATTCCACTGAGTTAATGGCATCAGATTCATAAACTATCCACCCCTTTACCAAGGAGGGCAAAGAAAAATCAGTAAAGCTGCCTTCTAGCTCCATGTAAAAAATGCTCCACAGACCTGATTCTATCTCTATATCCGAAAACTGCGCTTCAATATCGAGCTTGGAGAGTCCTATTCCAACAATATCAATAGAGAGATCGGAGTGCTGCATATCGATGACAACGTCTCCTTCAACATGATCAATTTCTGCATCAGAAAACTGCACCTCGAGTTCTACATCCATAAGCCTGTAAGCGCGGAAATCTCCGTGATGAATTTCAAGTTCAGCATCCTTTATTGACTCCAGTCGAAGCTCTCCGAATTGCACTTTGATCGAATTGTTTTTGCCTCCTATGTCTCCGCAAAAGAAATCGCCGTGCTGAACGCGAGCATAGACATTTGACTCAGTGCCCTCTATCCAAACGTCACCAAATTGATTGCGGATTTTTAGCGAAGTGTTTTCAGGTATGTAAATCGTGTAGTCTATTTCCAATTTCTCCGTGGAAATCCCATCTAATTCATTGATGGTAGTCAACTCTAAACGATCCCCCACCTCTTTAATATCAACCCAAACTTTTCCTTTCACTTTTTCATAGTCTTTGCTTTTTTGTGGCACGACGTTGATCTCTACCAGCACATCGATAAAATTCTTTTTATGCTTTTTAATCGAGATGTCTCCGAAGGAATTTTTTATGCTCAACTCGGGAGAGTTGGCCGTTTCAAATGATCGCTTAATCTGCTCATTTATTTGTGCATTCGCACCAAGGACGAGGAAGAAAAGTAGGCTGACGGATAGTATTGATTTCATAATATTTAGCTTAGTTGAGCTTGTTTAATCTTCTCTAATTTTTCTACAATTTTCAACCGCAGCCTGAAGTTTTCAATCATGGCTAAGATGACTCTATCATTGGTACCACTGCGGTAGAGTTCTCTTTCAAGGTTTTCGTATTCGTCGTTAAGTGATGTCAATTCATTGAAGAGACTTTTTACATTCAAATCTGTCTCAGATAATTCCTGAAGACCTGCGTACTTTTCTTCCAATTGAGATGTGTAGTACAGTTCGATGTCAGCCATATCAGATGAGACATCACTCAGTGCTATTGAGCCATATTGCACATCAGCGGGGCTATTAAACCGCGGAAGCAGTAAGCTCCCTCCTGCTACCAGCAGTACAATGATAGAGGCTGCCACACGCCAGAATCTTACACGGTTCTCATTGTCATGCTTTCTCTTTTCGAGTTTCATCAAAAAGCGGTTCTCATGACCCAAGGGCATTGCCTCCTCATCAAAGGAATCGTGTTCGTTTTTTATGAAATTTTCCAGATTAGACATACGTTTCGTTTACCAATTCAATAATTTTATTCTTAGCTCTTGCATACTGAGCGCGAGATGAGGCCTCTTTTATTCCCAGTTGTTTTGAGATGGACTTGTGATCCATTTCCTCAAAAAGATGAAGTGAGAAGATTACCCTGCATCCTTCCGGTAAATCTTTCATGGCTCTTTTTATTCGCTCAACGTCGTAGTTTCCTTCTCCATTAGAATCATGGAATACCTGTCCATTGTCAATTTCAGCATCCATGTCAAAGGGTACTTTTCGTTTCTTCAAATGATCCAAGCACTTGTTGATCCCAATCCGACATATCCAACTGGCCAATTGGGAATCCCCACGGAAAGAATCAATTCGATCAAAAGCTTGTATAAAAGCCTCCTGCATAAAATCCTCGGCTTCGTGCGGATCATTCAGGATTCTCAGGCATGAGGCATAGACCCTTCGGCAACACGAATTGTATACTTCAGTCTGAACCCTGCGGTCACTTTTTAACTGTTTTTTTATCCGGCTGATTTCCATCTGTTGGTAAAGGCTTCATCGGTTTGACGACCAAACATTAAGTTTTGCTACAACAAGGTGAGTTTTTTTCTAACGAACGAAAGGAATCTGGGTGGTCTTGACTTGGCGAGGTGCATGATGGCTCAAGAATGTTTGGCTTGGTAAGGTTCAAAATAGCGCAGAGGACACTGAGATTTATTGACGCTTAAAGCTTAAGATTTCGAAGCAGTAGTCAATTGCACCCGCAATCGAGTGAGACGAAGAAATGAGGTATCGTAGGCTACCTCATCAGCGGGTTTGCACGACACTGCGACACTGCAAAAAAGGCTTTTATTGTCTGTTTTCTAGTTGCACTCGGCGGAAAGCCTTCAAGGGTTTTGAGGTGGAATTACACTTGCCTAAGCTCACTCTATTCCCAACTGGCTATTGACCACTTCATAAATGAGGATTTGACGCTCCAATAACTCCGCGTATTTCAATGTTCTTTTGGTAGGATTGATCAGTTTAGCACGATTGATCCATTCTATTGCTACACGCGGCTGCCCTATTATCTCGGAAGCCAGTGCCATATTGAAGCATGCTTTATGGCTTACTTTAGAATCTTCTGAATCCGTGAGTTCTTTCCAGGATTTTGCCGCTTGCTCCCAATCTCCCATCCTATCGAGTCTTGTGGCTATCTCAACCAATTCGGGTGAACCCAAATTAAAATATTGACGGTAGTCTGGGTCCCAATGGGGAGATATGCGCTCAAAGTAATCGTATGCCGCCATTCCAGAAACATCCATCAAACCCATGTCCTCATCTTTGAATTCTTGAATTTCCTCCTCGGAGTATGACACTCGACCAAAAACTCGCTCGTAGTTCTCTTGGTATTCATCGATCATTTGACCTGTCGACGAGTCATAGAAACGCCAAAGAAGGGACATACTTACTTCACTCTCCTTCGAAAACTCTGGCACCTGACTGGGCATACCGCTTCCGTCGGTCACAGAAACAACACTGACAGAGCCAGAAGTGCGGATGAGCATATTGTGTCCGTCTAGAGAAATGATACCGTCCAGATCGTATTCTTCTGAAATACTCTCAATCTCCTCCTGAGTAAAAGGTCTATTTGCAAACTCTTTTTCGTTCACCGTCGAATCGGCAATTTCAATTTCCACAAATTCAAATCTGCCGATATCTGCACAAAGCTTCTTTAAATTTTCAATGGCCAGTTTCGCAGATTTATTCGGAATCTTCTCCAGTTCACCGTAAGGAATTCCATTGGTATAAACTGGACAGATCGATTTCGGAGTTGTACTTCTTTGGGCTATACCCACAACATACATCGTTGACGGAACGTATCGATTGGAAGGTTTGATAAACTCTGTATAGTGATAGGTGGTATTGCAACCGGCAAGCACGATTAAGAGGAAAATGACGTTAGTCAAAAGAATTCTCTGCATGGGTGCAAAAATAAGAATTGCAGGGATTCAAAGTTTGTTTTGTTTATTTTTGCCGCGAATGAAAAATTTCTCTTCTCTAAGTGTCCTTTTACTGTCAGTTGCCTTTTTTAGTGCTTGTAGCAAAAAGTGCGATGAACCAGACATTCAAGCCATCAACGCCCTCTACTTTGAATTGGATCAGAGTTCGGATGGTTTTACTCCAGAAGCATTGGATGAAATCTTCATCGTTCGTTTCGTTCCTTTTAGTGAGCCTCTCTTGGCTGACACAGTATATTTGGATGGCATTTACCCATCGGGTAGTGGCCGATTTTACATCAATGATGAATTCCCTTTCGTCAATAGTCAGTCACCCTACTACACGATTTACGGATACATTATAGTAGATCCTACAACTAGCTACGGCGGTGTGGTAGAAAACATAGCCTTGGAAGGGGAATACGATGGAGACTGTGATTACGACAATATCGCCAAGCGGTTTACCTTCAATACAGACACCGTCGATATGGGGGGTACACAAGATTTTTACCTCGTTACTCCCTAAGCACTTAGCCTTATACACTTCCTCCACGACCAATTTTCGACAGTTTTAATCCGTACATTTGCGGCCTTAAAACCACTGAAAATTAATACCAATGAAAGAAGTTTATATCGTGTCTGCCGTGCGGACTCCAATAGGAAGTTTTAACGGCACTCTATCGTCAGTAAGCGCGACACAACTGGGAGCAACTGCTATCAAAGGAGCCCTCTCAAAAATCAATCTATCCCCTTCTGAAGTCGATGAAGTATTGATGGGTTCTGTTCTGCAAGCAGGCTTAGGTCAAGCACCTGCACGCCAAGCCTCGAAGTTTGCTGGAATAGGTGATGATGTGCCTTGCACAACGATAAATAAAGTTTGTGCATCGGGCATGAAAGCGATTTCTCAAGGCGCTCAAGCCATTATGCTAGGCGATGCCGATGTGGTAGTAGCCGGTGGTATGGAAAACATGAGCAGAGTACCTCATTACTTGCCTGGTTCAAGAAATGGCACGAAACTCGGAAACATTACCATGCTGGATGGAATGGTGCACGACGGACTCACTGACGTGTACGATCAAAAGCACATGGGAACCTGTGCAGATCTTTGTGCCAAGGAGCACGACATCAGCCGTGAAGATCAAGACAATTTCGCGATTCAATCATACGAACGTTCAGCCAAAGCTTGGAAGGAAGGAAAATTTGCCGACGAGGTGGTTCCTGTTTATGTTCCACAAAGAAAAGGCGACCCGATCATAGTATCTGAAGATGAAGAATACAAGAACGTGAGGATGGATAAGATTCCTGCTTTACGTCCAGTGTTTACCAAAGATGGAACGGTAACCGCGGCAAATGCGTCCACCTTGAACGACGGAGCCGCTGCAGTGATCTTGATGAGCAAAGAAAAAGCCGAAGCTTTGGGTATAAAGCCCA
>Ga0222686_1000213_pt1 | contig 23016 bp, 17 predicted proteins | sample AntAcemetage1159_FD_181400 | JGI IMG/M metagenome (GOLD analysis project Ga0222686, IMG submission 181400) | Saline water microbial communities from Ace Lake, Antarctica - #1159 | ecosystem: Environmental > Aquatic > Non-marine Saline and Alkaline > Saline | place: Antarctica: Ace Lake...
GTAATCAATTGCTTTGCCAATGTCTTCTTTTGGGTCTCCGTATTGTTCAAGGTGATCAAATAAGAAGTCGACAATTTCCTTCTTTTTGGATGTGCTAGGTTTGTTTATTTCGTCAAAGACGATTGTTTCAGGCATTTGTGTGAAGTTTAGCTACATAATACCAATGTTTGTGGTAATACCTAATTATTATCCGGTTTTCGAACAAATACAAGGGAATTAGGCGAAAATGGGTCCTTTTCGTCTTGATTTTATGTTTTTGTGCTCGTTTCCATTTCTTTTACACCTGCCGAGCATGTAGTTTCCGAAAAGATTTAATGCTCCTCTAATTTTCCCGCACCAGTCTCGGGATTTTTTTCTTTGGTCCCCAGCATATGAAAAGGTATTCCCAGTAGCAAACATGTGAGGATGACATAGTAAAAGGGAGTAAGAGGGTGACAGTTCTTGATTGGGAAATCAAGGAATCAACTACAAAGGGAGTCACTACGTTTGTGAGATAGAGGCGATGTTATGTGGGCATCTACTTTCAAAATTTTCGCGAAGTTCGGAACTTTGCGACATGGGGAGGAGGAGTGGTGGACCCCGGGAGAATTTGCGCTAAAATAGAGAGGGATAAAGCAGTATTTCAATCATTTTAACACCTCCAAAAGAGGTGGAATTGGTTTCGAATAGATTCTAGTTTCGTTTCCCGCCAACTGTTTTCGGATGGATGGTGATCTACCTCTGCATTCGCCGTTTGGAAGGAAGCGAGCCGCCTTCTCCTTCGCCCTCTCAACTAAAAAGTTACATGCCCATTCCGCCCAACAAATCTTGGGCCTTTGATCCCATCTCTGATTCATTGGTCTTGTCTGCCGCTTCAATGGCGCGATTGACAGCTACAATGAGTAAATCCTGCAAATCTTCAACTTCTGAGAGGAGAGCCGGATCAACTTGGATGTCTTTCACTTTCCGATTGCCATCAATGACTACGGTAACACCATCTGCCTTCCCCTCAACGGTAATGGTAGCCAAACGTGACTTCGACTCTTCCATTGACTGCTTCATGGCTTGAAGCTTTTCCATCATATCTCCGAACATAATCTTCTTTTCTACAAAGTTAATGAACTCATACATTCCGTTTATCTTCGCCGCATGCTTTGGATGAAAAAATACCGCATTTCCTTTCTGATATTGAGTCTCGCCGTACTTTTTGGCGCACTAAACATAATCAATGGTCGTTTTCAAATGCGCGATTTACAGGTGTATTATGATGCTGCTATGTGGCTGTTCGATGGCGAAAGTCCTTACGGCACAGCATTTGGCCTGAGCAGTGGCTATTACAAATATTCTCCTAGCGCAGCGCTCTTATTCACGCCTTTACATTTGCTGGGATGGTTTCCGGCACGGGTGTTTTTCTTTCTACTCATTAGTGTAAGCTTTGCTTCGCGAATTCCACAACTAATCGATTGGATCCAGGAGCAACTGCAAACGAAAGTGAATCGGAATGCGGTGGCTTTGTTAGTGGTGTTGAGTTTGGTCGGACATTTCTCTCGTGAGCTTTTACTGGGAAATGTGAACTGGTTGCTGTTGATTTGGGTGTTTTCAGGGTTCATTATTTTGAAATCGAAACCGGTGCTTTCAGGTGCGCTCTTCGCTTTAGCCCTGATTTTTAAACCGCACTTTATCATTATCGTTCCATGGTTGATTCTTCGAAGAGAGTGGAGCAGTATCAAGAGCATGGGGGTGGGAATACTCCTTTTGTTGTTCATTCCTGCAACAGGATGGGGATGGGGTGATAATCTGCAGTTCTTAAAAGAATGGTTCGCGGCCATGCAAGCGCACAACGCATCTTTGGCTGAAAGTGCGAATACCATTTATGGCATTCCTGCAAAACTCACGGGCATAGATGGAAGCAGCTGGATTGTGTTGTTCTTGGCGGTCGTTTCATTCTTAATACTCTTCTGGATGCTTCGTCACTTCAGACAAGAGCGCGGCGACTTGCGCTTGGAGCCGAAAAACAGATTGATTGAGTTTAGTGCGCTATTAGCGATCATACCAAATCTTGTTCACACAGACACAGAGCATTTCATGTGGACCTTCCCCATGTTGGTTATGCTTGCCATTTACTGGCTGCAAACCAATGGCACAGAAAAGTGGGTCGTGGGATTACTTTGGATGCTGGCCTTAATCCCATTCGCTTTTTCAACGCCAGATATTTGGGGGGGCGAAGGAGCGAGGTGGCTAGAACAAAGTGGAGTGCTGGGCATAGCCAACATTGTATTGATCGTAATTACACTTCGCATTGCCGGTAAATACAAAGTGATTGATTGATTTGGGTTACTTCATTCCACGGTGGTCTTTGATCAATTCATAGGATTCTTGTACCTTAATGAACTTGTCTTTGGCCATCTTTTGGTAGGATTCTCCTACGTTGCTGTTTTTATCTGGATGGTATTTCGTAGCCATGAGACGGTAGGCTTTTTTCACCTGTGGGTCTTCTACGGTCGTCTCTATTTCTAGAATTTTGTAAGCCGTGTCTAATGTGCTTACAGATTGATAAGAACTTCGTGATCTACCTGATGCCCCTCCCATGAACATGGCTTTGATAGATTCAAAGTCACGCAAAGAGATGCCCATATTCATGGCTATGGTTCTGATCACATCCAACTCACGGGGATCAATCTCACCATCAGCATTAGCAATTCCGAAAAGATATTGCAGCAACAAGATACGATTCGCATGTTGCATGAAATAGCGAATCTGCTGGCTCACCTTTTTTACGTCCAGATCTGTTTCTAGCAACCCTTCGAGCAAACGAAGATTGTGTTCGGCAACCTCTTCACCGAAGTTTTCCAAGAAGAATTTTTTTACAAAGCTAAGTTCACTTTTGAGCACCTTGTTATCTGCCCGCATTACGGCAGCCGAGAGCACCAATAAACTGGCGGCAAAGTCTCCGCTCTGCGTGTTATGTCTGTAACGTTCGTAGTTCTGATCTGCAGCACCTTCTGTTTTCACAGAGCTATCTTCAAACATCATTCCTCCGAAGAACCCTAAAGCCGCCCCAATTGGGCCGCCAAGTGCCCAACCTATTGCCCCGCCGATGAACCGTGCGTATTTCGCCATTTTTTATGTGCTAATGTTATGTGAGTGGTGACAAAGATAAGTTCAAATCACTTTACCATGAACCGCCGGCACCACCACCGCCAAACCCACCGCCGCCGAAGCCACCAAATCCACCGCCGCCACCACCGAAACCTCCGCCGCCAAAGCCACCTCGGCCTCCTCTGAAGTTATCATAAGTTCCGCCATGTTGCCTGCTAGCTGCAGCAATAATTGCCCATGATGCCATGAAAGAAATAGCATTTAGTCTTGAATACCGGAAGGTTTTCACGGCCATGCCGCCTATTCCGCCAAAAAAGAACAGGCCAAGAAAAATCAACATAACAATTCCTCGGGATTTTCTTTTTCCCGTTTTTTGAGTTGCTGGGCCGCCAGCATATTCGGTGATTTCACCCGCAGCCAATTCCATCAGAACATCTGTTCCAGCATTGATTCCGCCGTAGTAGTTGTTTTGTTTGAACCCGGGAATGAATTCACCTTCTACAACGCGTTTGGAAAGGGCATCTGTTATTGCACCTTCAAGTCCGTATCCTACGGCAATGTGCATTTGTCCGCTTTGGTTTCCTGTTTTTGGACGAATAGCCACAACAATTCCGTTGTCCTTTTCGGTTCCAACGCCCCAAGCATGGCCTAAGTCTGTGGCAAACTTCCAAGGTTGTTCACCACACATGTCTGCATGTGTTACAACAATAATGACATTGCTTGTGCTGTCTTTAAAGGCATTCAATTTACGCTCAAGCGCCGCTTCTTCTGTCTGAGACAGCACTTCGCCTTGATCATAGACTAATTGGAAATCCTTCTTCTCTAGTCCACAATGTGCTTCGCCCTGTGCACTAGAATTGAAGCTAACCAGGCCCATGACCAGTGTGAGAATTCCTAGTAATACGTTCTTATTTCGTCCCAAAGGAAATCTCATTTGGTAGTTCATTTTTGTCATCTGATTGATAAGGGAAAAAGGCTTTGAGTTGTTCTCCAGCTCTTTTTACACCAAGGGTAATTCCTTCAACGAACTTACCATCCTTAAAAAAGGTGGTCATTTCATCGCGAATATCATCCCAGAAAGTGTCAGGGACTTTGGCGTTAATGCCTCCGTCTCCTAGAATTGCGAACTGCTTGTTTTTCAATGCGAAGTAGAACAGAACTCCATTGCGGAGCTCTGTTTGATGCATTTCTAATTCTTCGAAAAGAAAGGCGGCTCGGTCCATGATGTTCTCTTTGCACTTGTTGTCAATGTGGATGCGCACTTCACCGCTGGTGTTCAGTTCTGCTTGGCGAATGGCCTCCTCCATTACTACTTGGGCCTCATCGTTAAATACGTCATAGATATCTTTAGCCATTATTCTGAAAAATTAACTGAAGGAGCAGCGTCTGAACCTTCGGCACTTTGAAAGTAATCACGTTCACTATATCCTTTCAATGCAGCAATAAAGCTCCCTGGTATTTGTTTGATTTTCGTGTTGTAGGTTTTCACCGTTTCATTGAAACGCTCGCGCGCAACAGAAATCCTATTTTCAGTACCTTCCAATTGTGATTGCAGTTCAAGGAAGTTCTGATTGGCTTTTAAGTCTGGGTAATTTTCTGTGTATCCGAAGAATCGTCCCATGGCAACGCCAAGGTTCTTATTGGCAGACTGAAACTCCCCTAAATCACCTGATTGACCTGCTGAACGCATAGCTCCCATTGCTGCTGCTCTGGCTTCTGTGACTCCCAGCAAGGTAGATTTTTCAAAATCTGCATACCCTTTCACTACCTCTACTAGGTTGGGAATAAGGTCAAAACGACGCTGGTACTGTGTTTCCACATTGGCCCATTGTCCGTCAACAGCTTCCTCATAACCTATGAGACCGTTGTAAGAAGAGCATCCGCCACCAAATAAGATTAAGACAAGTAGTCCAAAGATGCCAGGTACAAGATATTTTTTCATTTGTGTTGTTTTCTAATTTATTGGTCAATTTACATGAAAATCCCCCGCCGTCACTCCTTTTTAGGGTGAACGGTACGGGGGAATTGTTCAATGGGTATTAGTTCATGAGTGCTACACTGCGCGCAACAAACGTGGTCAATTCTTTACCCTTTAGAAGACCAGAACTCAATCTGGCTAGATCTGTCAATTGTTTGATCAAGTCTTTCTGCTTGGCAACATCTTTCTCTTCAGTCAGCTTTTCAATCAGCGGATGATTTGAGTTCACTACCAAGTTGTATTTCTCTGGGAAGGCTCCAAACATTTGGAATCCACCGCCGCCACTTGCTTGCTGCTCTTTCATTCTGCGCATGAACTCACTTTGTGTAATCACCATAGGTTGTTCAGTTACGCTCATGCTCGCAAAGCTCACGTCGAACGTCTCTTTGTTAGCTACTTCCTCAATAACAGGCTGCAATTCTTTCTGCTGATCTTCAGTCAACTTTGAAGGCAACTCCTCGTCGCGCTCAATTAACTTCTCAATAATGTCAGCATCAACACGCTTAAACTGAACTTCATTGTCATGCTGCTCAAGGCGTGAAGTAAGGTGCGCTGCCAATGGTCCGTCTAACATAACCACTTGGTAACCACGTTCCGTTGCTTTTGAAATACGCTCATGCTGGGCATCTTCATCAGTAGAATAAAGCACAACAACTTTTCCGTTTTTGTCTTTTTGTGTTTCTCCAATGGCTGCTTTCAATTCATCAAAAGTGTATGCCTTTCCTTCTGTGTTCTTCATCAATGAGAACTTCAAAGAGCGCTCAAAGAACTTCTCGTCAGTCAACATTCCATAATCAATGAACATGCGAATGTCATCCCACTTGGTTTCGAAATCTTCTCTGTTCTCAGTGAACATCGACTTCAATTTGTCAGCAACCTTCTTAGAGATGTGGCTTGAGATTTTCTTCACATTTCCATCTTCCTGTAGGTATGAACGCGATACGTTCAATGGAATGTCTGGAGAATCAATCACACCGTGCAACAAGGTCAAGAAATCAGGAACGATGTTCTCTACGTTGTCAGTAATGAACACTTGGTTTGAGTACAAGTGAATTTTGTTACGCTGAAGCTCCATGTTCTTCTTCAAGCGTGGGAAGAAAAGGACCCCAGTCAAGTTGAACGGATAATCTACGTTCAAGTGAATGTGGAAGAGGGGATCTTCCATTTGTGAGGGGTACAAATCGCGGTAGAAGTCTGTGTAATCTTCATCAGTCAAATCAACCGGCTTCTTCATCCATGCAGGGTCAGTCGTATTGATTACGTCGTCAACCTGCTTCGTTATTTGAAGCACTTTTCCTTCTTCGTCTTTCGCTCCAGAAGCATCATCTTCAGTAATTGATTTCTTACCGAATACGATTGAAACAGGCATGAATTTGCAATACTTCATCAAGATTCCGCGGATGCGCTCTTCTTCCAAGAACTCTTCAGAATCCTCAGCGATGTGAAGAATGATGTCTGTTCCTTTGGTCTTCTTTGCTGCTTCATCAATGGTGTAGTTCGGACTACCATCGCATTCCCAGCGCACAGCCTTACTATTTGGCTTTTGAGAGCGGGTAATGATTTCTACTTTTGCTGAAACCATGAACGCTGAATAGAATCCAAGTCCGAAGTGTCCAATAATGGCATTCTTCGCCTCTGAATCCTTGTATTTATTCACGAACTCTTCCGCACCAGAGAACGCAATTTGATTGATGTACTTTTCAATCTCTTCTTGGGTCATCCCGATCCCGTTGTCGCGAACGGTCAACGTCTTAGCGGCTTTGTCAAGAATGACCTCTACTTTAAGCTTTTCTACTTTTGCAGAAATCTCACCTAGCTGGTCAAGTGTTTTTACTTTTTGTGATGCATCAACTGCGTTTGACACAAGTTCACGAAGGAAAATTTCGTGATCAGAATACAGAAACTTTTTGATGATTGGAAAGATGTTTTCCGTCTGTACATTAATACTTCCTTGTTGCATTTTTCTGATTATTTATCAAATTCTAAAGTGCGGCACATGCCGTTGTTGATTAACGCTACTCAATTCGCGTTCCAATGGGCGAAGAACTGCCAAACTGACAGAAGCAAGGGTTTTTAGGGCGAAAGGAGCACGGGTCTACCGTTAATTTTGACACATTCGATCTGAAGTACAGACATTTTTGCATCTTTCGAACCATGAATTTACTTGAACACTACATCCATTCGTACTTCGATGTACCTACTTCTTCTTTGTCGAAAATAGCAAGTCTGTTTAAAACAGAGACCTTGGCAAAGGGTGAATACTTTTCGAAAACAGGAGGGAAGTGCAGGCGAATGAGTTTTGTGAATGAGGGCTTGGTGCGCATCTTCGTTTCCTTAGAAGATAAAGACGTGACCCAGTGGATTAGCAAAAGCGGTTACTTCGTCACAGACCTTTCTGCATTTATGTTTGACGAACCGGCGAGGTGGAACATTCAGGCTTTGACAGAGACGAAGGTTTATTCGATTTATCAATCAGACTATCAGAAGATTGGCGAAATAGTGCCAGAGTGGCACGCGTTGGAAAGGCGCTTTTTGGCCAGCTGCTTCACAACCCTAGAAGATCGGGTTTTTTCGCATTTGTCAATGTCGGCAGAAGAACGCTATCTCCATTTCTTTGAAAACAATAAAGAGCTGTTCAATGAAGTACAGCTCAAGTATTTGGCCTCCATGTTAGGAATGACTCCTGAAACACTCAGTAGAATTCGCGCCAACGCAGGGACAGACCACAGGCCATCCAAAACAGGAGACGGATCTCCTCCCATTTAAAACCCACCTTCTTTTCTTGATTTAAATCAAGAAACCTCATTTTCAGATCCATGATCTTTGCCTAGAACAAACAAACAGTCACATGCTTTTGCACACAGAGATTAGAATCAACGCTACCCCTGAACACATTTGGAACGTGTTAATGGATTTCGACCAATACCCAGAATGGAATCCGTTCGTTAGACGTATTTCTGGACCATCAAAAGTGGGCGAAAAGTTACAAGTAGAACTTCATCAGGTGAAGGGTAAGCCCATGGTTATCAGTCCGGAAGTGGTGGTTGTAGCACAGGGAATTCTGTTCTCCTGGAAAGGAAAGTTTGGGGTGAAAGGCATCTTTGACGGACAGCATTCGTTTGCATTAGAAGGGCTTGGGGAGGGCGAAACCAACTTTATTCATTCAGAAGAATTCGGAGGAATCCTTCTTCCTTTTATGCGAAAAATGATCAAGACAACTACAACAGAAAGCTTCGAGCTCATGAATACCGCTTTGAAAGCACGGTGCGAGGCAGGTTAGTCTTCGCCCAACAGTTCTTCCAAAAGACGCTTTACATCTGCTAATGAGTGCGCAGCGTGTACGGGTTGATCTTGTCTGTGATCAATGTGTTCGCCGGCCAGTTTTTCAGCCCATCCGCCGCTGGTTGTAAGGGCAATTATAGGTTTCTTGTAACTCCAAGCAAAGGCCATTTCGCATAGGGTTCCTGAAGCACCGCCAATGGCAATGACCACATCTGCAGCCAATACATTCATGCTGTTTCGGGCGTAGCCTATGCCCGTAGGAATAACAATGGTATTGTACGGATTGCTATCGTGAAATTTCTCTCCTGGTAGGAGCCCTATGCTTATTCCGCCAGCTTCAGAGCAGCCTTTCGCCACCGCTTCCATCAGACCTGCTCTTCCGCCGGTAATGGCAATAATGTCCATTTCTGCCAGCATTTTGCCCATGGCAACACCCTGTTCATATTGGTCATCTGTGGCGTCGTATCGGCCAATAACAGTCACTTGTTTCCTCCGCATGATAGTGATTTCGTGCGAAGGTAGCGGTTCTTCTATAACGAGTTCTTTTTAATGTAAAACGCGATTTCGATTTCCGCTTTTTTTATGTTTTATTCCACCTTGTCTTGATGTAAAATGGAGAGGTAGATCACTCTCCATCCAATTTCTATTTATGAAAGTACTCTTTACTTGATGCACTAAACCTTATTCTAATCTCCATTGAAAGGTTGGGACAAGTGAGTACTACAACTACAAAGTTCTTCTATACGACTACAAAGTTGTTGTCGGGGGTGTTGATTTGGTTCGGAGCTTTGCATAGGGAAGGGGCTTGAAATAATCCTAAGGTATCTGCTCTTCGCATTTAGTTTTTAGACGCTGGCCACCTAAGAGCTAAAAGCTAAATACACACCTGAAAAGGATAACCGTTTGCGTTCTTCCAAGATGAGTAAATAGGTATAGCGCTCATCCAATAAGAGCAAAATTAGGTATAGCGTTTAGAAATAGACTTTAGATCAGGAATAGAAACTTCCATTTCTAGAACGCCCCCTTCTAGGTGCTAAAAGCTCTTTCTAATTTTTAAAAGCTGGCTGCACCGCTGCATGTCGTCTACAAAGTTCTTCTATACGACTACAAAGTTGTTGTCGGGGGTGTTGATTTGGTTCGGAGCTTTGCATAGGGAAGGGGCTTGAAATAATCCTAAGGTACGTGCCACAAAAAGGAAATGAGATCATAAAATAAAACGGTGAATGCGCTTTACAGATGAACGCCAAACTTACCAGGAGTTAACCTTCTGGTGAAAATCTATTTGTAAGATTTATACTTCACGTCTAATTCTCGAAGAAATCAACGTGTTCCGTCATCAATCATAATTCGATACCATAAAAAAACCCCGATGGACATTCATCCAACGGGGTTCTAACGAGTTAAGGAATGCTTACTTCTTCAGCAAAGTCTGACGAAGTGCAGTTCCATTTTCAGTTGTTAATACAAGAACATACGCTCCAGCTTTCAATTCAGCAACAGAGATTGCAGCGCTGTTTGTTCCATTAACTGGAATAGCAGCAACCAATGCACCTGTTGTGCTGTAAACGCTAAGGTTCGCTTGTGAAACTCCTGTTGGAAGTTCAATGGTCAAGTTTCCAGCAGTTGGATTTGGCCATACATTGAAACTACCAGCAATGAATTCATATACTCCAACCGGCTGACGGTCGATCGTTACGAAATTTGCAGAAAGTTGGAAACAACCTTCAGCTGAAATTACATCTGCTGTGCCATCCAAAGGAAAGATAAGCTCGCCTTCGTGAGCGATACCCCATAAGTGGCATACCCCAGGGTCAGCTCCTTCGAAATCATTTGAGTTTCCATCAAGAACCTCTAAGATGTTGTCATCACTGTCAGTCACAATGAATGTGTAGTTCGTTCCTAAGTTTCCAGTTGATTCAAATTCAATGAGGTCAGCAATTTCATCACCTACCGTGATTGTAACTGTTGATTCGCCGTCAGTAGTGCTCACTGTTCCGCCGTTGATTTCAGTTCGTGTTACAGTAATTGGATTAGAAAGAGAGAAACAGCCTTCCAATTCGTCGGCGTTCATTCCAACTTGAGCTCCAATGATTCCATCTTCGAAGCTCAAGTGCCAGATAAGGCAAACGCCTTCTCCTGCTCCGTCTAAGTTGAATGGAGAACCTGCAGGAAGATCAAGAATTTCTCCTGCTTCGTTTGTGATTACCCACGCACTGTTTGTTCCTTGGTTCCCTTCTAAGGTAACGTTGATTGGATCAGCAACACCATCGCTCACACAAATCTCAGTAGCATCTTCAGTTGAAATTGTGCCTCCTGCTACCTCAGTACGAACCACTTCAATTGGATTCGAAAGAGAGAAACAACCTTCAAGATCACTTGCGTTCGCGCCTACTTCAGCTCCTGTTAATCCGTCTTCAAAACTTAAGTGCCAGATCAAGCATACGCCTTCACCTGCTCCTTCAAGATCAAATGGAGATCCAGCTGGAAGGTCCAAAATGGAGCCATCAACATCAGTGATAACCCACGCGCTGTTGGTTCCAAAAGCACCATCTAATGTTACGTTGATCGGATCAGCAGCGCCATCTCCAACACAAAGGTCAGTGCTGTCTTCTGTAGAAATGGTTCCGCCCACAGCAAGACAATCGCAATCTTCACCTGTAAGGCGAGTTACTGAGATTGGGTTTGACAAAGAGAAGCAACCTCCAAGGTCACTTGCGTTCATTCCAACTTCAGCTCCTGTCAATCCGTCTTCGAAGCTTAAGTGCCAGATAAGGCAAACTCCTGCTCCAGCTCCTTCAAGATCAAAAGGTGATCCTGCTGGAAGACCTAAGATCTCACCAGCTTCGTTGGTAATTACCCAAGCGCTGTTTGTTCCTTCGTTTCCTTCTAAAGTAACGTTGATTGGATTAGCTATTTCGTCATCAGCACAGATCACAAGAGGATCTTGCGTTGAGATTGTGCCACCTGCAACGCCTGTTCTTATGACAGTAATTGGGTTTGAAAGAGCTAAACATCCTCCAAGGTCAGAAGCATTGTTTCCAACTTCAGCGCCCGTAAGCGCTCCGTTGAAACTCAAGTGCCAGATTAAGCACACACCTTCGCCAGCTCCTTCAAGATCGAAAGGAGATCCTTCTGGGAGACCTAAGATCTCACCAGCTTCATTTGTAATAACCCAGGCACTGTTTTCACCTTCATTGTCTACCAACGTTACGTTGATTGGATCTGCAACACCGTCACCGGCACATATTTCCAATGCATCTTCGGTAGAAATAGTTCCACCTGCAACGGCTGTTCTTACAACAGTAATTGGGTTTGAAAGAGCTAAACATCCTCCAAGGTCAGAAGCATTGTTTCCAACTTCAGCGCCCGTAAGTTCTCCGTTGAAGCTCAAGTGCCAGATAAGGCAAACTCCTGCTCCTGCTCCTTCAAGATCGAAAGGAGATCCTTCTGGGAGACCTAAGATCTCACCAGCTTCGTTGGTAATAACCCACGCACTGTTTTCACCTTCATTGCCAGACAATGCTACGTTGATTGGATCTGCAACACCATCTCCAACACAAATATCCAGTGGGTCTTGAGTAGTAATCGTTCCGCCTGAAACGGCAGTTCGTGTAACTGTAATTGAATTTGAAAGCTCGAAACAACCTTCAAGGTCATTGGCGTTCAAACCAACTTCAGCTCCTGTAATTGCACCTGAGAAACTCAAATGCCAGATCAAGCATACACCTTCTCCAGCCCCTTCAAGATCAAATGGGGAATCTTCAGGAAGTCCCAAAATCTCACCAGCTTCATTTGTGATGACCCACGCACTGTTGTCGCCTGCGTTTCCTGATAGCATTACATTAATAGGGTTAGGGTTTCCATCACCAACGCAGATTTCAGTAGCATCTTGAGTAGTAATCATTCCGCCAACAACATCACAGCCGCCAAAGTTTTCCTCTCCAAATGTTGGATCTTGTGCGATCCAATCATTTACAGTGTCTCCTTCTCCATCATAAGCGTAAGGAACGCCGTCAACGGGTGTTGCTAAGAAATCTCCAATGGTCCAGATCCCTGCAGCTTCCGCTACAGAAGCCCTCTGGTGACCAGCAGAACCCCACTCAATGTAGTCTTCAATGGCTGTTGAAGAACTGTAAGAAGGCATATTGTAGAGTGCTAATTCGTCATCAGGGCCCATTGAATGGCCTTCTACATAAATAATCTCTCCGGGCTCCATGATCAAATCACCACCGTTAAGAGTCAAGCTTCCAAGCGCACTGTAGGTAGGGAAAGAGCAGAGGAACCAGCCACTAATATCAATGGTAGTTGTTCCAGCATTTTTCAACTCCACCGTATTGTTGTCTACTTGGAATTCATTAATAACCACTTGGGATGTTCCCCATACAGTAGCGAAAAGTAATAATAGAAGTGTAGATAATTTCTTCATTCTGAAAGTGTTTAAGTTTTGCGATAATGAGTACTAAATTAACATGGAGTTCACTTGTTAAATTGAACCTAGCTTTTGTTTGTTAGGGCAATGTGTCAATAGATTATCACAGAATCTTCTCAATTAAGTGACATCTTCTGTGATACGTTCATCGAATACATTGCAAATGTGGGAAACCAAACGGCTTACTTGAATTACTTAATGCATGTAGTAGTTCGATACAGCTTGTTTTCCATTCATAAAAAGCAACTCCTTTTCTTTCAAACTCAACTTTCGAATCTTCGGCCCAATGTTCCCTGATGAAACAGAAATAGTATTATTCCAATGTATTTGTGAGAGGGGGTGACGATTGAGGTTTTCATTCACATAGATGTAAAGCGCGCCTATGTAATCACTGAATGAGGTGATTTCTTGCGATACAAGTGCGCGCTCGGATGCATCGCTGTCTATTTGTGCTGCACTGTCAATTCGTATGCCTAGCGTCAATGGATTTGGAATGGATTCTCCAGATGCATCATCTTGACTGTCGAACATCCAAATGGGGAAATTACCCGTTAGCCCGCCATCAATGAAAAGGTCGAAATCTTCAGGATGTTTTGGATGATTGATCACTGTTCCTTCAGAGTCTAAAAATACCGCTTCGAAGTACAACGGAATAGACATGCTAACGCGAAGCGCATCGCGCACTTTCATGTTAGGGTATGTTTTATAATTGAAGATGGTCAACGCTTGTTTATTCAAGCAAGTTCCTGTGACGTGGACCTCAGGGTAGCCGTTGTGTTTCATCTCAAGGAAGGTGATGTCCTCATTTCCTGTTTTCGCCTCAATCAAATCTCCGATGTACTTAGAGAACGCCTCGCCTCTGTACCAACCAAATCGTCTGTTCATGCGGTTAATTCCGCCAATGAAAAACCATTTCCCATCATTCAACTTGTGGAATTTCGTGTTGGTAATGATCATTTCCATTTCTTCTCCCGAATAGCCCAAAGCAAAGAGCAAAGCTGTAATTGCTCCTGCTGAAGTGCCTCCAACCCGCTTGAATTGAGGACGAAGTCCCTGTTGCTCTAGTTCATGAACCACTCCCGCGTATGCGAGTCCGCGTATTCCAGCTCCTTCAAAAACGAGGTTCTCATAGGTTTGACTCAAGCCGTCAGCCGTCAGCAAAGTGAAAAGAAGAATGATGAATGCAATGGGTTTCATAGCTTGGGAGAATTGAAGATCGTGATCAGGAGAACGCTAAACAAAAACAAAACATTGGTCTGTAGGCTATTAGATTTGAATTAAATTTGGTATTCGACCTCTTGAAAATACAGGTGCACCCTAATCCATGAGCAGATCTCGAGGCTACGAAACGTTATTCGGATGCTTGGTTCGTCAGATTTCCAGTCTTAACCTTCTAAAAAGCCTCTTTCTCTGTTCATACTTTCGTCTGTCTGTTAACCAAGAGACAACCAACCTTTCAATTGGTTGCACATCCAAGAGTTCAAAGTTGAAAAAATGCATTCACTTCTGAATCAACCCCTTTGGTGGGGAGTTTAGTGCATCTTATACCATAAAAAGGTAATTGTCTTTTCAATCATCTAACAATCTTGTGAAAGTTATATGATCATTAGAGTTTTATGAACCCTACCTTTAAGGACTATAAAACCTGAATACCTATGCGTACCTCTGTGCTACTGACTGCTGCTTTTTTCTTAACGTGTACTTTTTCCATTGCTCAATCTAATCCTGCTGAAGACCCAGACTGGTCTGTTATTATGGAAGATGAATCTATGAGTTTTTTCGAAATCCAGGATCTTTTCAATGAACGTTGGGAGGGAAGAGAAATCACTCCGGGATGCGGATGGAAACCATTTAAGCGATGGGAGCAAATGATGATGATGCGCATCGATGAGGATGGTAATAGGCCGAGCGCGGGACAAATATTCAGAGCCAATCAAGATGCCATTGCACTGCGAACAGCAAGATCTGAATCAGGAAATTGGCAGGTTTTGGGACCCATTTTGGATGCACAGACAACACGTGAAAACATCCCAGGTGTTGGAAGAATCAATCACGTAGCCTTCCACCCTTCAGATCCCAATATCATTTTTTGTGGAGCGCCGGCAGGTGGTGTTTGGAGAACGTATGACGGAGGAGAGTCATGGATGTCAAACACAGACGACTTGCCAACATTGGGTGTAAGTGCGTTGGCCTTTGATCCGCTCAATCCAGATATTGTCTACATCGGAACTGGTGACCGTGACGCAAATGACGCACCAGGAATGGGGGTGATGAAAAGCATTGATGGCGGAATCTCATGGGAGTTTGCAAATGCTGGAATGGAAGATTTGACCGTTGGAGATTTGATTGTGAATCCAGATGAGCCTAACATAGTGCTTGCTGCAACAGAAGATGGGATCTGGAGATCTACAGATTCGGGGAATTCATGGGAGCAGGTGAGCACAACAGATTATTACTACAAAGAAATTGTTTTTAAGCCAGGGGATCCTTCTGTGGTTTATGCAACTGGACAAGGAAGATTTTTCAGAAGTTTTGATGGTGGCGCATCTTGGAACAGTGTTTCGAACGGAATCCAAAATGCATCACGCATGGTGATTGGAGTTACAGAAGCTAATCCGGAAATGATTTATGTGCTTTCAGCGAATACGTATGAGTTCAGAAAACTCTTCAGATCTACTGACGGAGGTGAGTCATTCGAAGTGATGTCTGATGCGCCGAATATTCTTGGATGGTCAGCAACAGGTGAATCTGATGGCGGACAAGCTTGGTATGACCTGTGTATGCAGGCTGACCCTGTTAACCCAGATAGAATTTATGTGGGTGGTATCCGCATGAAGCGAAGTGATGATGGCGGAGCGACCTGGATTGATATCCAAAACAGTTACCTCCACGTTGACCAGCATTGGTTGGAGTTCTCTCCGCACAATGATGATTTGTACCTGTGCAATGATGGAGGAATCTATCAATATGAGGACAATACAGATTGGAAAGACATTTCACACGGAATCATTGCTGGTCAGATCTACCAGTTCGGACAAGCTCCTTTCACGGGGAATAAAGCACTTTCAGGTTACCAAGACAATGGAACCATGTCATGGGATGGTATTTCTTGGGATCGAACAGGTGGTGGAGATGGATTTGAATGTCAATATGATCCAACAGATGAGTCTTGGTGGTACGGGTCCATTTATTATGGACAGGTTTACCGAACATCTCCTGATTTTACCAATCAAAAGATTGCCGGATTCGACGTTCTGGGCATTAATGAAGAAGGCGCGTGGAACACTCCGTGGCTCGTTTCTAAGTACAATCCGAATACGATGTTTGTTGGATTGAAGAATATATGGCGAAGCAATAACATTAAACATCCCATCAAGGATTCGATTCAATGGGAAAAGATGTCGTTTGAACTCGGAGGCAATGACAATAGCAACATCGGAGCACTGATTCAACACAAAGCAGATTCAAACATCGTATACGCTTCAGAAGGTTCACGAAAACTCTTTCGTTGTAATAACATCTATGCAGAAAATGGCGAAGATGCTATTTGGGAAGATTTGAGCAATTCGCTTCCTTGGGTGAGTGTACCCGTGACGGCTTTGGAAAGTCATCCAACAGATAGCGCTACCGTGTATTTGGGCTTCGATTCAAAGATTTGGAAATCAATCAATGGGGGCGAAGAATGGGAAGATATAAGTGGTTCGCTTCCAGAAACAACCATCAATACCATTGCTTATGAAGTGACTTCTGATGAAGGACTTTACGTAGGAACAGACATGGGCATTTTTTACAAAGATGCATCCATGGAAGATTGGATCTCTTTTAGCAACAACTTCCCACTTGGAGTGTCTGTAACTGAACTTGAAATCTTCTACGGAGAAACAGCTGCAGAGAACCGCATGCGTGCGTCTACTTATGGAAGAGGCCTTTGGGAGTCAGACTTGTTTGGGGCGGAAACAAATTTATTCCCAGCAACAGCTTGGATCACAACTGCGAACGATGTTCCTGAAGTTTTTGAGCCATTTGAAATTTCGGGCGGATTTTTCAGAGCGCTAGTGAATGTAAGCGTTACTGACTTTGATCCTTCAGATGTAGAAGTGATTAACGGCACTGCTTCAGGTTTAGCGGGCGATCCTGACTTCACCATGACCATTACACCTGATGCTTTTGGACTAGTCAAAATAGTGATCCCGAGTGATGCCGCATTGGATGACAACGGTTTATTGACCCTGGCGTCTGACACTTTGGTGGTGATGTACAAACCCGTTCCGGAAGCATTTGGAATCTATGGTCCAGGTGGAGTAGGAGACGATGCGCAATTAGCATTCTGGCTTCGCGCTGGAGATGAAATGTACAGCAACAATGGCACTGACTTAGTTACCGGCGATGGTGATAAGGTGCAGCAGTGGAATGACCTTTCAGGGAATAACCGAATTGCCTTTCAGGAAGAGACAGCTAATAGACCAACGCTTCGCACAGGTGAAAACGGAATCAACGGATTTCCTGCAATCGAATTCAACGGAGAAAATGAATACATCGTCGGACAAGAGATTCCGTCGAGTGTTGATTTGTCTGTATTCTCAGTAGCACGTGGCACTGAACTAGAGTGGAATGATCATGGGTGGATCGCTTCTGCGAGAGCAGACAACGGATTTATTCTTCACCCTTGGTCTGGCTCATCGCTTTTCAATGCAACGGTGATTGATGACAATGGAGATTACCACAGTACAGGCACGCAATGGATTGTAGATGCTGGGGCACCGCAGATTTATGGGTTGATTTATGAATATGATCCAGCAGCGCAGATTTTCCAGAAAGTAATCAATGGGGATCGCCTAGATTTCAATAACTCAAATCACGGACCTCGGACTGCCGGTGACCTATTGTTTCCAAATTATGGTTGGGATTTCGATGAACGCTTTGGAGAAGGACAAATTGCTGAGCACTTTATTTACAACCGAAGGGTATTTGATACCCACCGTTTATTGGTTGTGAATTACATGGCCGCGCGTTACGGTTTGCCTTTAGGGCCAGCCGCACGCTACAACAGACCTGGCATGCCTCATGATGTAGCAGGAATTGGACAAGTAGCTTTCTATGATCAGCACCTTGATGCACAAGGAAGAGGCGTGGTTCGAATGAAAGAGGCATCTGATATGGAAGATGGTGAATTCCTCATGTGGGGTCATGACGGCGGTCAATTGGTTTGGGACGAAACAGGATACCCAATTACTTCTGCGCATGTGAACAGAACATGGGCTTTTGAGCAAACAGGGGAAGTTGGAATGGTTGAAGTGCGCATTTATGCACCTGAACTAACAGACGGCTTGTCAGAGGTTGGATTACTTGTTTCGAACACACCAAACTTTGAAGCCGGTGTATTGCCAGAATTTATTCCAATAACCAATGAAGGAGACTACTTAGTAGCCATGGTTGATTTCGAAGGTTCAGGTGTGTTTACTTTGGGTGTACCACCAACAGTAGGCGTTGAAAACCTTGATTTTGCGAACATCTCTATCTATCCAAATCCGGTAGATCAAATGTTGAATCTTTCGCTAGAAGGGATAGAAATGAATGGTGTACGCATATTGATTACCAATTCAATTGGACAACGCGTAGTTGAAATTCGTCCTGACAATTCATTGATCAGCATTAGTACTGAAGGATATGCTTCAGGCATCTATCAGGTGACGATTTTGAAGGAAGGAAAGCAACGAACAACACGTTTCGTAAAGCGATAAGCTGATTGGCTAAAAGAAATTAAAAAGCCCTGACACATCTATGTGCGTCAGGGCTTTTCGTTTAGCGTAATTCTGTTTACTCAGTGGGCCTATTTTTTGACTACTTGAACCGTCTTTACTTTAGAACCCGCCGTCATGCGAACCAAGTAAATCCCCGTTTCGAAGTTGGTGATGTCTAAAGTTTCTGTGTTAAACAGCTGTCCATTCTTCAACACTCTACCTGAAAGGTCAAGGAGTTCAAATTGAACAGCAGAATCCATTCCAGTTACGAGATTCAGTAGACCTGTAGTTGGATTTGGGTAGGCATTCCAGTTGATGTTTTCTTCAGGAGTTTCAACACTTACGAATGTTGGGCCAAAGCGATATACCATTCCATCTTCAGGATTGTCATCAAGCGTCACGGAAAAAAACTCAAATTCATCAGTTGAAGTGAGAATCGTTGGTGCAGAAGGATTGCCTTGTGCTAGGTGCCCGTAACCAGAACCGTCTAGGAAATCGAATAACCGAATTCCAGAGGTCAAATTACCGTCGTGAACGCTGTTGTCTGTAATTGAATTCGGACCAAAACGGATTTCAAACAGGTTGCTGTTTTCATATAGCCAAAGCTGAAAAGAGATGCGCTGATTGTTGGTGCCATCGTCTGATACTTCATTGTAAAAAGCAACATCTTTCCATTCAATTTTACAGATTCTTGAGCCAGCTGTGCCTGTAGTTTGGTAGGCAATAATGCTCACCATTTCATTAGCCTCATAACCTGCATCAATGATGTCTGATGCGTAAGCCACCAAAGAGGCCGCAGATTCAGATGCATTGTCGAAAGAAAGTTCAGCACCATAACCCGAATTCCCTAAATAAGCAACATCGCCTACAGAGCCTTCAAAACTGAAGCTAAATCCAATAGGGATATTCACAATGGGGTCATCCCAAGACATTGTAGTTGCAGCTGTAGGGTTAACTAAGACAGTGTAGGTGTCTGAGAAAGCTGAGAAGTCGTAGTTGAATGTTTGAGCCTGCGTTGAAGCTGCAAACATGATACTAACGAAGAGAAGAGTAAAATACTTTTTCATGCTATGTGTTTTAAGTGATTTTGTTTAAACTTTTTAATGTTCAACAATTGTACCCAAAGCCGTTACGCGATTGAGTAAACTGCTGTTTCGAATAAGCAATTCGCAAATAAAAAACCACTTGTCAATAGCAAGGGAACTCTTTTGATTTAATGAATCACAGATAGACCAGTTGAATAGGCCTTAGTGTTTCACGAACTGAATCGTTTCAATGTTGTCCCCTTGTGTCATACGAAGCAAATAGATTCCGGTTTCGAATTCAGCAACATTAATGTTCTGCTGTGAATATACTTGCCCAGAAGCAAGAACACGTCCTGACAAATCAAATACATTGAAGTCAACAGCAGTGTTGGTTCCTGTTTGGATGGTTAAACGTCCGTTTGTTGGGCTAGGATAAGCGCTCCAAGCAGTAGCCTCCTCAGCTTCATTCACATTCACGAAGTTTGATCCGAAGCGGAATACCGTTCCATTGCTTGGGTTGTCATAGAGGCCAGAAGAAATAAGAATGACTTCCTCAGAAGAAGAGACAATGGCTGCGGTTGCAGGTTGACCTGAAACAACGTGACCGTAAGCAAATCCACCGTCAAACAAACCGATATCTTGAATAATACCTGCACTCAGCCAATTATTATGAACTAAATCGAAGTCTTTGATGGTGTGTGGACCGTAGTGAATTTCGAAATCATTGCTTCCTTCATAGAGCCACAGTTGAAAGCTCACGAAATTAGTTGGCACCTCTCCAGTAGAAACCTCGTTGTAGAATCCAGCATCCTTCCATTCAATTTTGCACACTTGATTTCCAGGTTCACCTGAAGTTTTGTAGCTAATAGGGGAAAGGTATTCACCTGACTCATACCCCGCATCCATTAAGTCAGAAGTATATGCGAATAAAAAATCAATCGGATCAGCAAGCGGCTCCATCACAAGCAGCCCACCAGCACCATATTCAGAGATGTAGATGGTGTCATTAACAAGCCCTTCAAAACTAAAACTAAAACCCAAAGGAATGGCAATTTGAGGATTGTCCCATGAATAGTCAATGGCCAGATTTGCCTCTGTTAAGTCTACATAATCAGAAGTGTAAACAGAAAAGTCGTAGTTAAAGGTTTGGGCAAAGCCCGAAACAGAAAAGAAAAGGGCAAACAGAGATAGGTATACATTTTTCATAAGGAGGAAGTTGTTTGTTAGAATGAAGGAGGATAAAGTTGCCTCATTTGGGAAGCAGCTTGAATCCAATGCTGTTTCGAATATAGAATCCGCATAAAAGAGTCCCACCTGTCAATGACAAGGGGACTCCTTTGATTCAATGATTCACGGATATAAACCAGTTGAATAAATGTTATTTTTTTACGAACTGAATCGTTTTGATCGTGTTTCCTTGTGTCATGCGAAGCAGATAAACGCCTGTTTCGAATGCAGCAACATCAATGGTTTCCTGCGCAAAAATTTGACCTGTAGCAAGCACACGTCCTGATAAGTCGAATACATCATAGTCAACAGAAGCGTTCGTTCCCGTTTGAATGGTTAACCGTCCGTCCGTTGGACTAGGGTATGCATTCCAAGTAGTAAGTTCTATAACCTCATTCACGCTGACAAAGTTCGATCCGAAGCGAAATACCGTTCCATTGCTTGGGTTGTCATAGAGGCCAGAAGAAATAAGAATGCTTTCCTCAGCAGAAGAGGTAATGGTTGCCGTTGCAGGTTGGCCTGAAACAACGTGACCGTAAGCAAATCCATCTCCAAACAAATCGATGTCTTGAAGAATTCCTGCAGTCAGCCAATTATCATGAACGAAATCGAAGTCTTTGATGGTATGCGGCCCGTAGTGAATTTCGAAATCATTGCTTCCTTCAAACAGCCAAAGTTGAAAGCTGACTATATTGTTGACTCCATTTCCAAGAGAAACTTCGTTGTAGAATCCAGCTTCCTTCCATTCAATCTTGCACACTTGATTTCCAGGTTCGCCTGAAGTTTTGTAACTAATAGGAGAGAGGTATTCACCTGTTTCATAACCCGCATCTGTTAGATCAGAGGCATATGCGAATAAAAAATCAATCGGATCAGCAAGCGGCTCCATCACAAGCAAGCCACCAACACCATAATCAGAGATGTAGATAGTATCATTAACAATGCCTTCAAAACTAAAACTAAAACCCAAAGGAATAGCAATTTGAGGATCATCCCATGAATAGTCAATGGCCAGATTTGCCTCTGTCAAGTCGGCATAATCAGAAGTGTAAACAGAAAAGTCATAGTTGAATGTTTGGGCAAAGCCCGAAACAGAAAACAAGAGGACAAACAGAGATAGGTATACGTTTTTCATAAGGAGGAAGTTGTTTGTTGTAAGTCGACTGAACGCATTGAAAAGTTACATCATTTGCAAAATAGATTTAATAGATCCAGTCTGAGCTAGCCACTGAAGTCAGTTCTACAATAAGTTAGTTAGTTTATTCAATAAAGAGAGGAGCGTCGCTTAGAAGTTCGGCTTTAACAAGAATTGGCTGTAGAATTTATCAATGCACTCAACCGCTTCTTCTGGCGTATCAACAATCTCAATCAAATCCATATCAGGAGCTGAGATGTTCCCTTCTTTTTCAAGCAAAGTCGCTTTGATCCAATCAATTAGTCCGCCCCAAAAAGACTTCCCAACCAACACAATAGGGAATCGGCCAATTTTTTTTGTCTGGATGAGTGTAAGTGATTCGAACAATTCATCTAGCGTTCCGAAGCCTCCTGGCATCACAATAAATCCTTGAGAATACTTAACGAACATTACTTTTCGCACAAAGAAGTAATCAAAGTTGATCGACTTGTCATTGTCGATCCATGGATTCCCTTTTTGTTCAAAAGGCAGTTCAATGTTTAAACCAACAGAAGTTCCTCCACCGTCAGCAGCACCGCGGTTACCTGCTTCCATAATACCGGGACCACCACCAGTGATGACACCATATCCTTTTCCAACAAGCATTTTCGCTATTTCGCGTGCTTCTTCGTAATACTTTGTGCCGGGCTTCGTTCTAGCAGAACCGAAAATGGATACGCAAGGGCCAATTCGTCCTAGCTTCTCGTATCCTTCTACAAATTCGCTCATGATTTTGAATACCGCCCATGAATCGTTGGACTTGATCTCGTTCCAGTCTCGTTGATTGAATTGTTCTTCCACGTTGTTGTCTTTTTCCATGTTTCAGGTGTTCCTTCCAAAGGTATGTTATTAACAAGGTACTTAAGAAAGGCCTCCGAGGTGCGATATCAACGAAGGGATGTTCCTTAACCGTAAATAGTGTTGATTTTAAATCATGGAGACAGAAGTGCTATTTAAAATTTATCACACCTGTCCAAGACGATTTCATTTCCAGCAACGTGTTGCCATAAACCGCCTCTTTCAAGAGTAATTTCGGTGTTTTCCGGAATTAATCCCCCGTGCGGTCAAAACAATTCCATTTG
>Ga0222686_1000229_pt1 | contig 21423 bp, 11 predicted proteins | sample AntAcemetage1159_FD_181400 | JGI IMG/M metagenome (GOLD analysis project Ga0222686, IMG submission 181400) | Saline water microbial communities from Ace Lake, Antarctica - #1159 | ecosystem: Environmental > Aquatic > Non-marine Saline and Alkaline > Saline | place: Antarctica: Ace Lake...
TGGAAGGCGTTCAACATGATGTAAAGGTCAGCGTCTGGTAATTCCGATTCTAGAACATCTACTTTTTCGATGAGATGGGATTCTCCTTTGGCTCTGCGTTCTGATGGAAATTTATCGGTCAGTAAAACTTTAGTTCCAGATCTTCTCAATTCGGCTGTTGCGTTCATGGCCGATTCTCCCGAGCCAGATGCCAGGTCGACAATCCTCTTTGAGTCAATGCCTTCCAGTAGCTTATTTACAGGAAGGTACAATTGCGTAATTCGATCTAATGATGACAAGAATGCCATTTGATAGGCTCTCAACCAATTTGGAAACCAAGTCTGGTCTTCCAATTCTGCTGGCCGCCACTTCTTTCTCTTATTTTTGCCGCTCCTCAATAGACTAAGATTGGATTTTCTCCTTGCTGGTTTGGTATTGTTCTTCTTATTGCTGGCCGAAATTCTGCACCGCAAGGAATTGGTCAACCCTGTTTTCGCGAGAAAGATACTCCACATCGGGGCAATATCAGTCTCGGCTTTTTCGGTTTATTTTTTCGAGATCGATCAGCTTCTCATAATCATAGGCATAGCCATTCCTCTTTTGGCAGCTGCTGTTTTTCTGGGCTTTTTCAAAGATGAAGACAGCGGCAGAAAGAGCTTCGGCATTCTCTATTTCGCTATTTCATTTTTCGTCCTCACCTATTTTTTTGGTCACGACCGTCCTCACCTCGTTTTTTACCCGCTTATGGTTTTGGCTTGGTCAGATGGTTTAGCCACTGTAGTTGGTTATGGCATTGGCAAGCGCAAGTTTGATTTTTCGCCGGAAGGCAAAACAATGGAAGGCGGCCTAACTTTCGCCACAATAACCTTTTTGGTATTAGCATTCAGCGCTAAGCTAATGCCCGAGACTATTCCCCAAATCAACTTGGAGCTGGCTTTGTTCATGGCTGTCTTCTTGGCTATTCTGGAGCTGCTATCAGTCAGAAGCTTCGACAACTTATGGGTGCCTGCGGCAGTGACTTATTGGCTTTTAGTTCCCGAGATAGATAGCATATTGATTTATGGGATCCTCATTCCTGCTTTGGCATTTCTTGCCTTTCGGCGAAAATGGTTGACCTCTGGAGGGGCATTTGCGGCAGCTATCTTGGGATGGATATTTCTCGTCAATCCAAGCCCCGAGATTATCATTTTTCCGACTGCATTTTTCTTGATCGGCAGCCTGCTTTCCAAACTTCCTGGACACAAAGATGATAGCTCCGTGCGCGACGCCAACCAAGTTTTTGCCAATGGATCAGTTCCCGCCATATTCTTCATGGCATACTTCATTTGGGCTGATTCCGTTTTCTTAATCGCGGGTATTTCGGGATTTGCTTTTGCCTTGAGCGATACCTCTGCTTCTGAAATCGGTGTGCGAATGGGAGGGAACCATTACAAAATATTGAACTGGAAAAAAACGACTACAGGTGCCAGCGGAGCGATTACGCTACCTGGTTCTTTGGCGGGATTTGTTTTTGCCTTCGTTCCTGCGGGGCTTGCGTTGCTGCCTGTATTTGATTTCAGCTTGATGCAGTGCTTGATTATAGGTGCAGCAGGGGTTTTAGGGAATTTGGCCGATAGCCTGATCGGAGATCTCATCCAAGCAAAATACATGAATTTCGATGGCACTACCCGCGAGGTCGCTATTGAAAAAAATGAAAAACCTTTGCGCGGATTTTATTGGGTAAGCAATAGCACAACAAACCTTTTCGCCTCCCTTATTTCTTGTCTGTTTGGTCTTTTGCTGGCAAGCTTGCTTTAAGCATCCTATGAGCTTCACGATTTCCAACACTTTACTGTGAAAAACTATGAATAGTCGAGACATTACACTCACTCTGATGCGTAACTTTAAAACTATAATTTATCAATCCCCCTTGATGACTCGAAACTTCCAGCTTACGGAGGCGATTTTTCTTTTGCCCTTGCTTTTCCTAGGATCATTTCTAGTAGCGCAAGATTGTTCCAACCCAGAAGCACTCTGCGCTGGCGAGGGTTCTCCAAATTATTCATACTTAGATGGTGCACCGTCTGGTGTTGGTTCAGACTTCTGCTTTATGGATGCGCCGAATGCGGTATTCTATTCATTCGAAACGCAAGATACAGGCCAGTTTCCTTTCATTGATTACCAAGACAGCACTGCTACCATTCAATTCAGCGTAGATTCATGTCTCGCTGATACCTCTATTGGTATCGCTGTATTTGAAGCAGCTGACCTGTGTGATTCGGACAGTTATTCAGCTTTTGATTTTTGCACAATTGATACAACAGGTGGCGGACAAATATTTTTAACGGCGCTCCAACCGTCCACGACATACTACATCATGGTCACAGGATTGAACGATGGAATGGGTGGCCCTGACTCAGAGTGTAGTTTCAATCTCGATGTTTCTGGACCTGCGCTGGAATACGACTTGGGGGCTGAGGGTTATCAAAGTGGAGGCGATCCGAACAATTCTTCGTCAACAGTCCAGATTTATGAAGGAGAAACGGTCGTTTTAACATCTGAAGGTAATTTTGGTGATTTGGAATGGTCGGGTCCTGAGCTAAACCAAACCACGGGTGATGAAGTGACTGCTGACCCAGATGGGGTGAACATCACTGTAACATACACAGTGAATGCTGAGATAGAGGAGTGTCAATATCTGGATCAAGTTACTGTATTCATTTTACCTCCCATTGTTGCTTCCAATGCGTTTACCCCAAATTCGGATGGCTTCAACGATACATGGTTCATTGAAGGAATTAACATATGGCCCAACGCCCAAATATCTGTGTATTCGAGATGGGGAAATAGAGTATTCCAAGCAACGAATTACCAAAATGACTGGGGCGGAGATGACCTACCTGCTGCAACATATTACTACATAGTCGAACTCAATCCGGTTGATTTTGATGCCGAGCCAATCGCTGGTTCCGTAACTATAATGAGATGATGAGGAAGCTGTTCATATTGTTACTCGTGTTGACTTATTGCTCAATGGCAAAAGCTCAACAAAATGCGCAGTTCACGAATTTTCTCTTCAATTCATTTGCACTTCATCCTGCACAAGCGGGTATGCATAAATGCCTTGATGCCAGAGTGGGTTACCGAAATCAATGGGTGGGTTTTGAGAACAACCCTCAAACGCTTTTTGTCTCGGCGCACCAACGAATTGAGAAGATCAGCAAAGAAAAAGGAGTTATTCATGGAGCTGGGATTATTATCGAAGGCGACAATACTGGATTTACTGGAAGGACATCTCTCCACGCCGTATATGCCGTTCACATACCAATTACGCGTAAAACACGCGTTTCGTTTGGGTTTGGAATAGGAGCGCTTCAGTATCGTTTTGACGCTTCACAAGTTAGAGTGTTGGGCCCAAATAACGGCCCTGACCCGGTACTTGATGAGTCTCAAGCTGAGTTTGCTTTTCCAGATATTAAGGCTAGTATTTGGCTTTACAGCAAATATTGGTTTGTGGGCTTTAGTGGCCACAACTTGACGGCTCCTTCATTTAACGATATTGGAACAGACGTTCAAATACAGCCAAATTTCAATTTGACGGCTGGTCGAGTTTTCCCTGGTGGAGATAAGATGAATTATATCCCAGCGGTCCAACTAAAGATGACAGGTAACTCTACACCTTCATTCGACGTAAACTTCTGGGCAGACTACGACAATGTGGTAGCTCTCGGTGTAGCGTTTCGATCAGAAGACGCGGTAGCAGGAATGCTGAAATTCAGCTTTCTCGATTACTTCACCGTAGCATACGCATACGACGTGACTTACTCTAAAATCCGTCTCGGTTCTTCCAACAGCCACGAGATTATTTTAGGAATAAGTGCTTGTCCGAGAAACCAAAAAGCAGGCTTTGTGCCGTGTAACGCATACGATTAGTATTTGAAATGAAAACTGCACCTTATATCCAGAGATCACTGATTATCATCGTTTCAACGTTGCTCCCCTTTTTTAGTTTGGCCCAGCCTCTCTATTGGCAAGGTCAGTCCGAGAATTGGAATGACCTAGAAAACTGGAGCGATGCTAATGGTGCGAAAGCAGAGCATCTTCCCAGCGCACAGTCACATGTGTTTTTCCCCGTTCAAAGCACAGGAACAATAAATCTTCAAAATCAGGAAATTGAAATAGCTTCCTTAACAGGGCTGAATTTGGCTCACTTGACATTGGAGTCGAATCAGGCTTCCACACTAATCATTAGCGGAAGCTTGAATCTAGGGGAAGAAATTTCTTTGGGTTCGAATATTGATTTTCAACTTACTGGTCAAGGTTACTCAAATCCAACCCTTTCTATTCCTTCGAAACTTGAGAATCATCTAAGCGTTCTTCCTGATCATTACCAAAGAATTTCCAGCTCCATAGGGCCACTAGGGTCTTGCCCATTTTTCGATTTGACAGCTGATCCGACTCCACCTACTTGCAATGGATTCGAAAATGGAATCGCAGCTGTATTGGAGCCCACCACAGGTATAGGGCCATACACGTATCAGTGGATTGGCGGACCGACGACCAGAGAATGGACAAATGTCGGTGCGGGAACTTACACTGTTTTAGTATTCGATCAAGGTCAAGGTGGAACACCGTGTAACATTGACGTATTTGTGAATGAGCCAGGTCCGTTAACCTTGTTTTCATTGAATGAAACTCCACCTACTTGCGCTGATTTGTGCAATGGTCAAGCGTCACCGATCATCATCGGAGGAAACGGTGGCTACATCCTTACTTGGTCAAATGGTGAATCTGGGTTTTCGCCTTCCGCCTTATGTGCGGTTTTCACTTTAAATATTGAAGATGTTGAAGGTTGTGTTTTTGATACAACTCTAGCTTTTAGCAATCTTCCTGACCCAATTCTGATTGATGAAACAGTTACTGATGTCACTTGCTTTGGCGCAGATGATGGTTTAATAGATATCACTGGTTCAGGAGGAACAGGAACCCTAGGATTTAGTTGGACTGGTCCAAGCGGATTCAATTCCATATCTGAAGATATTTCTAATCTTGAACCCGGAGATTATACCGTAGAAGTGACGGATGACAATGGCTGCACTGTCAATGAGACTTACACAGTTATTGAGAATCCTGTATTGCTTGTATCTGCGATCTCCACCAATAATTTGTGCAACGGCGACGATACTGGTTCAATCGACCTGACCATTGCAGGAGGTTTGTCGCCCTATGATATTTCGTGGACAGGACCAGGAGGGTTTGTCTCAACAGATCAAGATATCGTCGATCTAATTGCGGGTACCTACGAAGTGACTGTTACCGATGCGGCAAATTGTGTGGTTGTTATTCAGGAAACAGTCAATGAGCCAGATCCTTTGACAGCAGTCATTACCCCTTCAAACCTCCAATGTTTTGAAAACAACTCGGGTGAATTAACCGCACTCGCGCAAGGAGGAACTCCCGGATACAATTATTCTTGGGTAGGCCCAAACGGGTATACTGGATTGGGGCCTACTATTATTGGACTTTCTGCAGGAACATATAGCCTTACTGTAACGGATAATATAAACTGTGTATTCACCATCGATGTAGATTTAGTTGAACCCGATGAGCTTATTCTCAATTTCCTTGAAACACCTATTTCATGCAATGGAGATTCTGATGGTGAAATTGACTTAACCGTTTTGGGAGGAACTGCTTCTTTCACTTTTTCTTGGACAGGACCAGGCGGATTCACTTCAATAAATGAAGATATCACGGGCCTTGCGACAGGCACCTATACCATCGAGGTAACAGACTTCAATGGCTGCGTGATCTCTGAAAGTTATGACTTGATAGAGCCACAGCCAATTGCTCTTTCGGCTGCTCTATCGAATCCAGATTGCGCCGCTGAAAATACTGGGGAAATCGATTTGACTATCGCCAATGGAACCCCTCCATACAATGTACTGTGGTCTGGACCTAGCGGATTTTCATCAACCGATGAGGACATTACTGGTCTTTCTGCAGGAGATTATACGGTGATTGTAGACGATTCAGGAGGCTGTTCCATTACTGAAACATATACCATAATAGCACCTTCTGGACTCAGCGCAGTATTTACGCTCACTCCCGTGTCTTGTTTTGGCGGCACTAACGGTGCTGTAATTACCACCCCATCTGGGGGCACACCGCCTTACACTTTTTTTTGGTTGGGCCCGTCAGGATTTAACTCTTCCGATCAAAATCTCAATGGTTTAGTTGCGGGAGAATATTCGCTGCTTCTCAGCGATGATGGCGGATGTAACGGGTTTTTCTCAGTAACTATTATCCAGCCGAGTAATATTTCAGTCTCAAACACCATTACAGACATTTCTTGTTTTGGCGGATCAGATGGGGGCATTGCTATAACACCATCAGGAGCCTCTTCTCCCTATTCATTCGCTTGGTCGGGACCAGGAGGTTTTTCGGCTTCTAGCCAAAATATTTCAGGGCTGGCAGCAGGAGATTATACAGTTCTGATCACAGATGACAGCAACTGCGAATTCAGTCGTACGTACACTGTGAATGAGCCAGATCAAATCGCAATAGATGCAGCCATAACTGACGTGGTTTGTGTGGGCGACTTTACGGGCGCGATCAACATTACCATTTCAGGCGGAAGTCCTGGCTTTATTCGCTCTTGGACAGGTCCAAATGGTTTCACAGCCATCACCGAAGATATCAATGGCTTAGAAGCGGGGTCGTACACCGTAAACATTACGGATAGCGAAGGCTGCATTGCATCGGCTACATTTACGGTTCAAGAGCTCTTTGATGTAGAACTATCTTCCGTTCCAACCGATATTTCTTGTTTTGGTGTAAGCGATGGAGCTATAGATTTGAGTCCTTCAGGGGGGCAGCTGCCTTTTACTTTTGACTGGACGGGACCAAATGGATTTACCTCTGCCGACGAAGATTTAGCCGATCTGGAAGCAGGCATTTACACCGTGTTGGTAACAGACGACAATGGTTGCGAAGAAACTGCACAAGTTGAAATTTTTGAACCTTCAGAGATTGTATTGGATATTACTGTGACGAATATCGATTGCTTCGGCGATGCTGATGGAGCGATCACACTATCGGTCACGGGTGGAACTTCATCATTGGGCTCCTCATGGTTCTCATGGGTCGGGCCGAATGGCTTTACCTCTAGCAATCAGAATTTATCAGGACTAGAGCCAGGTGATTACGAGGTTACCGTTGAAGATGCAAACGGATGTTCTGTTATCGAGACTGTTACCATATCAGAGAACTCTGAATTGATCGTCACCGTTGAAACATTTGATTCCAATTGTCAGCAGTTTGACGGTTTGGCTGTAGCCACTGCCTCAGGTGGCACGGGTGTTTTGACCTTCTCCTGGGAAAATGAGGCTGGAGTTGAAATAGTACAAAACGACAGCTTGATCGATGTTCAGGGAGGTACCTACGAAGTCATTGTGACCGATGAACTCGGTTGTTCGATTCAATTAACCGCTGTCATTTCCGATAACAATGGAACATTGACAGGAACCGTAACAAACCCGACTTGTTCAGGTGGAAACGACGGAGCCATTGATACAGAACTCACTGGTGGAACGGGATCATTTGATTACGTATGGTCGGACGGAAATGGATTTACTTCTGACCAAGAAGATATCACTGACTTGGTTGCAGGCACCTACATTCTGTCGATTACGGATGCCAATAATTGTGTGTTTTCAGAAACTTTCGAAGTTGTCGATCCAGTGGCAATTTCAGTTGATGCGATAGCAACTGAAGTCTCCTGCATTGGATCAGATGGGTCAATAAATCTCTCCATTCAGAATGCCGCCGAGCCATTTGATATAAATTGGACAGGCCCCAATGGTTTTATTGGAACAGGAGCCTCACTCGGTGATTTAGAGCCTGGAGATTACGACTACATTCTTACAGATGCATTAGGGTGCAGCGCAGCTGGAATCGTTTCAGTAACAGCGGCGCCTTCAATTACTGTTGTAGAGACGGTAACCAATATCACTTGTGCAGGAGATATGGATGGTGCTATAAGTTTGGAAGTTTCAGGGGGTAGCCCACCCTTGCAGTTTTCTTGGACTAGCCTTGATGGATTTACTTCATCAAGCGAGGACATTTCAAATTTATCTCCAGGAGAGTACTCATTGACGGTAACAGATCAGTCCACTTGCGTGGAAAGCTTGACGCTTATCGTGACTGAGCCAGACTCTATTTTGGTCGACATTGCTATTTCTGAGCCCGATTGCATTCAGGACAATGGATCTCTAGAAGCATTCATTACTGGTGGTACTATTTCTGGAACTTATGTGATTATCTGGGAAGACGATTTGGGCAATCTGATATCAAATTCAACTCTTGCGGAAAATTTATCTCCAGGAAATTACACGTTGACCGTTACTGACGACAATGGCTGTACCTATCAAGAAGAGATCACACTAAGCAATCCCGGAGGTGATATCACTGCTACGATTTCTCCTGTGACTTGCGGTGGGGGACTTGACGGAGCCATTGATTTAGAAATTGCCAACGTTGCAGAGCCCTTTACCGTTTCTTGGACAGGTCCTAATGGATTTGTATCCAATGACGAAGACATTATGAATTTGGCAGGAGGTAGTTATTCCTACACCGTATCAGGAGCAGATGGATGTGTTTTCACAGAATCTCTTGAAGTGTCTTCGCCTGAAGCGCTTGATGTGCTCCCTAGCATCACAAATACTTGCTTTGACGAAAACAACGGACAGATAGAAATTGAGATTTCAGGAGGAGAGGAGCCATACACGATCCTTTGGAATGGACCGAATTCATTTACCTCGAACGAATTGGTTATTGCTGAATTGGTGCCTGGCGATTATGATCTCCAAATCATTGACAATGCTGGATGTGACTTTACTGGTGTCTATACCCTTTCTGAGAATCCTGAAATTATAACTGAGATTACCGCGCAAAACATCGCTTGTTTTGGTGAAACAAACGGTTCGATTGACCTCACGCTAACGAGCGGACTCTCTCCTTTTACCATTGAATGGCTCGGGCCAGATGGATTTATCTCCTCTGCCGAAGACATTACTGCACTGGGCTCGGGAGAATATACCCTCACAGTCACCGATTTTAACGGCTGTTTTATTCAGGACACGATTGTTCTGGAGCAACCCGATGAACTTGTAGTAGTTGAAGAAGTTATTGCTTCAGGATGCTCAGACGAGCCAAATTCAGGATCTATCTCTCTTTTTCCAGAAGGAGGACAACCCGGGTATATCGTTGAATGGACAGGGCCAAACGGATTTACCTCAAGTCTTTTTGATATTGTAAATCTTTCAATCGGAACCTATGTTTATACGGTTACTGATCAAGGAGGCTGCGTGATGAGCAATTCAATTGAGATTGTCGAAGTGGAGCCTTTGTCACTCGATGTAAACAGTATAAATCCAGCTTGCTTCGGATTTGCCACAGGTACTATTGAGACTCTGATTGGTGGAGGACTCACTCCTTATCAAATAATATGGACAGGACCAAACGGTTTTGAAGCTATAACGGACACCATAGAAAATTTGGTGGCAGGAGAGTATAGTCTAACAGTGATCGATCAGGCGGGATGTGAGCTAGGAGAAATAATTATCCTGACACAACCCGAACCAATATCCCTTGAGTTGAACAGTGCTGCTGCGACTTGCGTCAATGTTGCTGATGGGTCAATTGAGGCCATAGTGACAGGAGGCACGGCTGACTACACTTTCCTTTGGACAGGGCTCGATGGCTTTGAATCAGATCAAGGAAACATCACTTCCTTATTTCAGGGAGAATATATTTTGACAGTAACGGATGCCAGTGGTTGTGAACTTTCAGATACGTCGAATGTAGATGTCCTTTTCAGCCTTGACTTGAACGCAGGAGCAGATACAGCCTTTTGCCCGTCAGATTTGCCTGCCACTTTAACTGGAGAACTAGTAGGTGGAGACGAGTTTTATTGGACGCTGAATGGAGATACCATTTCCTCTACTTCACAGGTTATTGTAGATGAAACGTATGAAGGAATTACTGAGTTCATTCTCATCGGTTCAAACGGTACTTGTTCGGAAACGGATACCATTACTATTGAAATACTGGAGAGTCCCGAAGTTGATGCAGGTGAAGACCTTCGCGTATTTATTGAAGAAGTCTTTACGCTTGGCGGAGACCCGACCTCTCCCGATGAGGTGACCTATTTATGGGCTCCAAACCCAATGTCAGTATTTGATAGTGCTTCATCAAATCCAACTGGTTTTCTTTTAGAAAGTGTGGATTTTGTAGTGACTGTTACTGATGTCAACGGCTGTCAATCTACCGATACAGTATTCGTAGAAGTATTGCCCGACCTAGAGGTAACTTCAGGCTTTACTCCCAATGGAGATGGAGTAAACGATAGCTGGATAATAGACAATATTGAACTTTTCCCATCTATGGTCGTACACGTTTTCAATCGATGGGGTGTGGAAGTATTTGAATCGCAGGGATACAACGCTAATATAGCCTGGGATGGAACTTACGAAGGTTCTGTTTTACCTAGTGGAACGTATTATTTCACTATTGAGCTAAATGATCCACGTTTTCCTGACCCGATTACGGGGCCATTAACCCTGCATAGATAATGAAAAGACTTTTCTTCATAGCGGTTTCTCTCTCCTGCCTTCAGGGTTTGAACGCACAGCAAGTACAGCAGTTTTCGCAGTATTTTTTGTCAGGTTTTACTTTCAATCCAGCATTTGCGGGAACTGAAGAAAACTTCAACGCATTGGCCACTCACCGCACCCAATGGACTGGAATTACCGATGCTCCTAGAACTTATTTCCTGGGATTACACGCACCGAGCGCTTCGGGAAAAATGGGTTTTGGAGGTTCTCTCTTCACAGATGTGGCGGGACCGACACGCAGAACGGGAATTCAAGGTGCATACTCCTACCAGTTAAAAGTTACTGAGAATTCTAAAGTTTCCTTAGGCGTTTCGTTTGGCCTTACACAGTTTGTGATCGATGGAACCCAGATCACACTAAGAGATAACAATGATCAGGCTCTTACCAACTCCATGCAAGCAGAGCTCAAACCCGATGCTTCTTTTGGTGCTTTATGGTATGGGAAAAATTTTCATTTAGGGGTTTCTGCGACGCAACTTTTTAATAATAAACTTGATCTTTTTCAGGGAGATACAGAGAGCCGAATGGCGGTGCATTATTTCCTGACAGCAGGGTATAAATTTAATATAAACGAAGTATTCGATATCGAGCCATTTGCACTAGTGAAATACGTTGCTCCACTTGATCCTCAGCTGGATATAAGCGCTAGAGTGCTCTATAAAAGTAACCTTTGGTTAGGTGGGTCATATCGAACTAGTGATGCTGCGGCTTTATTTGCGGGATATCAGATGCTAGACTACCTCACCATAGGGTACTCTATTGATTTTACAACGTCTGAACTAAAAAATTACTCCAATGGAACCCATGAGGTTTTCTTGGGCATTCGGTTTGGAAAAGAGAAATTGATTGAACCAGAACTATAATATCCCCCTATGAAAACCATTTATAAAGTCTTGCCCCTTCTGCTGCTCTTCTTCAGTTTTGAAGTGGCAGCTCAATTGGATACCAAACATTGGATACCACCATTTTTTGCAAAGGTGGAAGATGGTACAGGCGCCTCCGGTATTGAAAAGCATTTCGTTAGTCTCTCAACCCCTGCGGAAGACACCATTCCTGTGATTATTAGAGACGGATTTGGTGCTTTGATAGACACCGTATTCATTTCCAAGGCAATGCCTATGGAATATACTTTTGGGCCACAAGGATTTGCTGCTGGCCCTGATACCTCTGGTATAGACACCCTTTCAGTCTATCCACTTAATGTTATTTCTAGGGATAGTTTGAATATGCCTATACGTTCCCAGGGTCTCTATTTCGAAAGCTTTCAGCCATTCTTTGTAAACATGAGACACGTTTCTCGTTCACAGGGAATGTCCTTGACGTCTAAAGGACAAGTTGGTTTAGGGACAAAATTTTTTAGTGGACATATCTATACGATCAGAAATAGTCAAGAAATTTGGAACACCGACAGACGCTCTCACTTCATTTCAGTGATGGCTACCGAGGATAATACGCAAATCACCATTGATTTGATAAAAGACCCTATTTCGTTTATTAATCAGCCCGATGGTCCTATTACATTTACCCTAGATCAGTTTGAATCCTATGTAGTTGGAGTTGATCACAATAATCTGTCAAATGAAGACATCAATAACGTTAATGGGACCAGAATAACCTCTGACAAGCCTATCGTCTGTAATTCAGGATCGTGGTTGTCAGGAAATCAACAAGGCCAGTGCATCGGCGCCGATCAGCTGGTGACAGCAGATGTTACGGGTCAGGAGTATATTGTTGTGCGGGGGTTAGGAAATGCAACTACTGAACGTCCAATGGTCGTAGCCGTTGAAGATGGTACAGAAGTATTTCTTAATGATGAAACTGCTCCGATTGCTGTGCTTGACGAGGGCGAATTTTACTTTATAGAAACAGATAAGTTCACTGCGAATGGTAATTTGTATATTCTTGCAACTGAGAAGGTGTATGTCTTTCAGACCTCCTCGGGTTCGGCCACGAGCATTGGACAAACGGTGGGCTTAAATTTTGTTCCACCTCTCAACTGTGTGGGGGCAAAAGAAGTAAACTTACCATTTGTTTTTAGTTTGAAATCAACTCAACCTGATGCTCCTGAGGTTGATGCCCGAATAAACATTATTACAAAAGCTGGCACATCAATATTTATCAATGAGAGCGTCACACCTCTCACGGGAGCCCAGTTAGTTACAGGAACATCAGAATGGGTTTCTTACGCTTTCGATGCAGAAACGAACAATGTCAATATTGTAAGTGATTCAGTAATGAATGTGGCATTGCTCACACAGTCCAGTGTGGTTGGGACTGCAGGTTATTTCTCTGGGTTTACGCTAGAACCCGTGGTAGGAATCAGCGCAGGAATAAGCGGAACGATACCTTGTATTCCAGGGAACGCAGTCCTCCAAGTATTTGGCTTCGATACGTATCAGTGGTATTTTGAAGGCGAAGAAATTGAAGGAGCAACTGGGAATACGCTTACCCCTGAATTTGCGGGGCAGTATAGCGTAGAAGGAATCGATATTGCTTGTGGATTCAGATTTCCGTCAAATCCTTTTGTCATTCCTTATTGTCCATCGACATTGGGAGTTGCTAAAGAGGCCCAAGTGGTGCAAGAGACGGCACCAGGTTCGAGAATATTTGATCTGACTTACCAAATCTTTATCGAAAACCTAGCGGGGAATGTGAGTCAGAATATACAGGTTATTGAGAATATTCAAGGAGGACTTCCAACAGGAGCTACAGCTGAGCTTATTGGAACACCGAACTTGTCATTTGGGAATCTTACGGGAGGACTCAATTCATCTTTCGATGGAGTGACGAATCGTAGATTGCTTCCAGGTAATGGGAATCTGCCAGGAGCTGGCGCAGGTAATAATGCAGACGCCATTGGAATTACCATTCGAGTGGATATGAATGCTGCCGAACAGGATGGATTCTTTAATCAAGTTACGGTTTCCAGCATCGACGAAGGAATCAATGACGGAGTAACAGGTCCATTCAATGGTCAAGACTTCTCACACGTTGGAACAAATCCAGATCCCAACGGAAACGGTGAGCCAAACGAAGAGGGTGAGAATGAGCGAACACTTACCTGCTTCTTTCCAAATACATTTGAATACTCAGCAGAAAGTTTTTGCATAAGTGATGTCGTTCAGTCCATAGAACTCGATGGTGTCAGTAGCGGATTATTTACGACTGCTATCGATGGTTTAGCGATTGATGCTGAAACCGGAGTTATTACTCCTCAGGATAGTGACGCTGGAACCTATATCGTAACCTTCACTACTGAAGGAAGATGCCCGACCACTACCTCGACTGAAGTAACCATAATAGCATTTCCTGTTCCTGGAATAGGAGATGCAATAGAAGCATGTGAGCAGTCAGAGTTGGTTGACTTGAACGACGTTCTTGTTGGCGAAGACCCTGATGGCGTTTGGACTGATTCAGAAGGCAACGTGGTTGGGAACAGTTTTGACCCAGTGGAGCTTGGGGCCAACGTCTTTACATACACAGTTATCAACGAGCCTTGCTCAGAGGAATCTGCAGATGTCACCATTAATGTGATCGAGGCACCGATTCCTGGTGTTCCTGCTGAGAATACAGCATTCTGTTTTGATCAATCTCAGGTATCGTTTGACGAATTGATTGTAGATGCAGATGCTGACGGAGTTTGGACAGATGCCAACGGGATTGTCCTTGAAGATTCTTACATCTTCGCAGGGCCCGGCGATTTTACGCTGACGTACACTACAACAAATGCCATATGCGGAGATCGCTCGACTGATGTTGTGGTTTCCGTAATACCAGTGCCAGATGCTGGAGAAGATGTGGGTCTTGAGACTTTCTGTGAGGGTGAAGAAGTGAATTTGAATGATTTGCTTATCGCGGCAGATGATGATGGTCAATGGTTTGATCCTGAAGGGGTAGAATCTGCGGATGTTATTGACCTTTCCGTTTTGGGAAGTCAAGTTTACACTTACACGATTAATCGTGTGCCATGTCCTGAAGTTTCAACTGAAGTAGCGTTCGAAGTGGTTGAAGGGACAACTCCTGGAGTTCCATTCGATGATCAAAATGATGTTTGTCAAAGCAATTCTACGTTGAATCTGTTCAATTTCTTGGAAGGATCTGATCCCGAAGGTGTTTGGACAGATGGTGATGGAAATGTAGTCACCAATAGTTTTGTCCCTTCAGTTGAAGGCGATTATGAGTTCACATACACGGTCAGCAGTGTGGAGTGCGGCGATGTTTCGGCAACGATTAGCATTAACGTTTCGGAGGGAAACTGTGAAGTGCTCGTTGAATTGGACATTCCAGAAGGGTTTTCTCCCAATGGGGATGGAATGAACGACGAGTTTGAAATTCAGGGATTGAACGAATTGTTTCCCAATAATTCGCTTCAAATTTTCAATCGATGGGGAGCAGAAGTTCTGGCAGCATCTCCTTACAACAATGATTGGAATGGAAAAGCTGAAACAGGCTTGAATGCGGGAGAACAACTTCCTGTAGGAACCTACTGGTACATCCTTGATTTGGGGAATGGAGCTGATCCTATTATGGGTTTTGTCTACTTAAATCGATAATTAGAACTTTAAAATAAATGGCTATGAGCTATTCGACTTTGAAAAAAATAGTGCTGGGTTTTGCCGTAGTTTTTTTGACTGCAGATGCATTTGCTCAGCAGGCCCCATTGTATACCATGTACATGTGGAACCAGCTAGTGATTAACCCAGCGTACGCAGGTAGCCGTGAGGCCTTGACTGTTTCTGGTGTTTTGAGGGAGCAATGGGTCGGCCTCGAAGGTGCACCTTCCACTCAAGTATTGAGTATTCACAGTCCTTTGTCTAATGACAAGATTGGTCTTGGGTTTACAGTGCAAAATGACAATGTGGGCCCAGTGAACAATACAGGTATTTGGGGGGACTTCGCCTACCGCATGAAAGTGACAGAGAAGGCTCGGCTTTCATTGGCCTTAAGGGCTGGCTTTAGTGTTTATCAAGCAGACCTTAGAAACTTACAGACTGGTGAAGCGAATGACCCTGCCTTTAACTTAAACGTCAGCAATAGTGTCCAACCTAATCTTGGATTTGGTGCATACTATTATACCGATCGAGGGTATGTGGGACTTTCATCTCCAAGTACGCTCGAAAATGAATTGAACAGTGGTAATAATACGCCTGGAAATGACTTTGAAGACTTGAATAACCGTCACTACTATTTGTTGGCTGGTTATGTATTCAATATTAGTGCAGATAGTGGTTCGGTTATGTTTAGACCATCTACAGTCATCCGCGCAGTAAATGGCGCTCCAATTAGTTTTGACATTTCTGCAAATTTTCTACTCAAGCAGAAGCTTTGGGTAGGAGCTTCTTATAGATATCAGGATGCTATAGCAGCTATCGTTTCATTTAATTTTACAGATCATTTACAAGCTGGATATTCTTATGATTTTGGCACAAGTGATTTGAACACTTACCACAACGGGTCTCACGAGATCATGCTCACTTATGACTTCTTTAAAGATGATGTTAAGACAAGAAATCCCAGATACTTTTAGGGATACTTCGAATCAAATTATTCAAGCCTCGGTTTATATCGGGGCTTTTTTGTGACCTATCTTACCGAATCAGCCGCGATTCATCACTTACCTTTGTTTTTAACACAACGTTTCGATCTATGCAAATGCTTCCTAAGTTTTACTTAATCTTTTTTCTGTTTCAATCATGTTCTTCTCCTGCTCAGGAAAAAGAAGTTCAATCGTCTCCTATTGAGGTAGAAGTGAGTGAAGCTTCAAAACTCATTGCTAAGGGCGACTTATTACTTCTAGATGTAAGAACGCCGGGTGAGGTGAGCCAAGGTTATATAGAGGGCGCGCAGAATATTAATGTTTCAGCTTGGGAAGAGTTCAAGGCTGGGGTAGACAAGTTGGATAAGACCGAACCTGTAATGGTGTACTGCAAAGTTGGCGGAAGATCTCACAAAGCGGCCGTTTACTTGGTGGAGAGTGGGTTCACCCAGGTTTATGATATCAAGGGTGGAATTCTCGCTTGGAACGATGCAGGAGAACCTTTAATAAAAGATTGATATGGCAAGTTTTAAGGAAATAATCAATGGCGATAAACCCGTCTTAGTAGACTTTTTTGCTGAGTGGTGCGGACCTTGTCAAACCATGGCTCCCGTATTGAAAGACTTATCGACCGACATAAAAGGGAAGGCGACAATTCTTAAAGTAGATATTGACAAAAACCCGCAGGCAGCTCAAGCATTTCAGGTTCGAGGAGTCCCGACTTTTGTGATATTCAAAAATGGAAAACCTGTCTGGAGACAATCAGGTGCGATGCCCAAGAGTGAGCTGCTAAAAGCTTTAAAGAGCAATTATTAGCTTAAGTTAAAGCCGAAAAGGTATAACCTTCTTCCTTCAACCGTTTTAGACTTCGAGGAAGAGCATAGATCATATTTTTGTAGGCTTTATCACTATCGTGAAAAACGACTATGCTACCTGGACTCGCATTATCAACCACATTCGACAGACATTTTTCAGGAGACACATTACTTCGCCAATCGGCGGATAGCACATCCCACATTACAATCTTGAACCGTGATTTTAAGCTCTTGACTTGATTTCTTGTAATACGGCCATAAGGTGGGCGAAAGAGATTTGAATCTACAACAGATCCGCATTCCAATACGTTTTTGAAATAGGAGTAATCGGAGAACTCCCAGCCATTCATATGATTCCACGTATGATTGGCCGTTTTGTGACCCGCATCGAGAAGAGCTTGGTAGACTTTCGGGAAACGAATCACGTTACCTCCAATGCAAAAGAAAGTTGCCAGAGCTCCGTACTCCTTCAGAATATCGATAATCTCTAATGTGATTGATTCGGTGGGCCCATCATCAAAAGTGAGGTAAACCACCCGTTCGTCTCTACTCTCATTCCAGAGTAAGTCGCCAGCTAGGGGTTTTAAAATTTCGGGTGTTTTTACCAAATACACTATTAGAGTCTATCTATAAAGTCCGTTATCTTCCTTCCACTAGTTTTATAAACAGTCATTGACCAATGTCAACTCCTTGATCTACAAAACTACGTGTGCGTTGCTATCGAACTTTCTAGCTCAGACTCTTGACTAGAGGGACAGTTTTATCAGAATATGTCTATTTAGTTCAGCGTCTACGGACACACACTTTTTAAAATCTCATAGTGGGCTGAGTACGATAACCCTCTAGTTCTTTGATTTTTATGTCAAAGGCCTTGTCAAGTTCTAGGAATCGTTCATCCAGTTCATTTCCAAAATCTTCTTGAGGATAGCGTTGCTTCACGTCGTCTCTGAGTCGTCGCATGACTGAGTAAGCTATCTGAATATCCTGTTGGAGCTGGATAGCAAATTTCGGTTCAAGCGCCATGTAGTACTCAAAGTCTTCAGCGTATCGGTCGAAAACTATTTTTGTGATTTCGTTCGCCTTTTCGTTTTCACCCAGTGCGTAATAATTCTCGGCAATTGGAACCATCAACTTATCGAATGGGACATTGTGATGAGGCATGACCTCCATGCTTCTATCCAAAACTTTGAGCGCTTTCCCCTCTTTTTGCTCCACGATAAGTTGCTCGGCTAAATTCGAGAATTGCAGTCGCAGGTTGTTCGTCATACGGAGGTTGTTCTCGTCCATATAGATTTGGTTCTCACTATCCATTCCTCCCCACTTGAATTTCTCCATCACATTTTCGTACATCTTTTCGGTATCTACTTTTCCGTAGAGATTGGGATTTCGATTTTCGGGGCTTTTCACAGGAGTAAGTCGGTAGGCCAATCCTTCCAGTTTGAAGTAACTCTCCAAATTGATGTAGCTATCAGGGCCCGTTGTTACTGCGAAATAAATAGGTCTTTCCCAGTTATTGGTCGCAAGCAAATCGAGCTGCATCATGTTGTTTTTCAATAGATAACTTCTGTTTATTCTCCACTCTACACGATCAGAAACGAAGGCGGTATCCTCTACACTGATCACCCCTCTTCTCAACAAATCCTCTTTGTCTACCTCGATGTAAAAGCTTTTGGTAGGAATCACCGCCAGCTTAGCACCTCCACCCATACTTCTCAAGTTCTCATCCTTCGCGATGAAAGCGATGGCTTTATCCACGTCAACGGGCACGCTGTTTGGATTCGAAGATTCATCCATCAAAACCACGTCACGGGTTCCCTGTCGGTATTTGGTTTCTGTAAGCGAGAAAGGCACGGGTTCAGACTCATAAGCCTTTCGTTTCATCTGGTTGATGTACCAGTCGGTGTTCAAAAGGCTCAAGTTTACCACCCTTACATCTGTTCGAATTCCTTCCACTTCTTGGGCGTACCAAAGAGGGAATGTATCGTTGTCACCATTGGTAAATAGAATGGCATTTTTTTCAGTAGAATAAAGGTAATTGGCGGCGAAGTCGCGTGCGGTGTAGCGGTCTGACCTATCGTGATCATTCCAACCATCAGCTGCCATCAGTATGGGTACGGGCAGCGTAAGCATTGCTGCAATAACTGCAATGGGTACAGCGGACTTTACTGACTTTCCTAAAAAGTAAAACAGCGCAATCGCACCAACTCCAATGACTCCCATATATAAAATTGAGTAAGAGAAGAAGTGGCTATTGTCTTGAAGGTTTTCGAGAACATAGATGACTCCACCTGCTCCTATAACTGCACCTGCAGTATTGATGAGTTGCTTTTTCTTAATGTTATACGCTGCATCGAAAAGGGCATATACACCTAAACCTATCCAAATAGCAAAAGCATAGAATGAACCCGCATATGCGTAATCTCGCTCGCGCGGTTGAAAAGGCGTTTGGTTCAGGTACACCACAATGGCTAAACCTGTAAGTAGGAATAGCAGCAACGTTACAAACCAATCATCGGGTCGTCTATAGAGTTGGTAAAGTAGACCGACCAATCCCAAAATAAGAGGCAAAAGGTAGAACCTATTGTAAGCGAAGTTTTCTGTAATACTGCTCGGCAAATTCTCTTGAGTACCGAGACGTTCTTGGTCTACGAAGTCTACTCCGCTAATCCAGTTTCCACTCAATAAATCTCCGTGTCCTTGTACATCGTTTTGCTTTCCAGCGAAATTCCACATAAAGTAGCGCCAGTACATAAAATTGAACTGGTAGCGGAAGAAGAACCGCATATTCTCAGTGAAAGTAGGCTTGTTTACGATGGTAGGCTGGCCATCTTGTCCGATGGTTCGAATGGGCTTCCCTTTAAAATCTGACCAGCTTTTGTATGATTGGACGTGATTTGCCTGCGAACTGTACATCCTTGGGAAAACAGACTCAAACTGCGGGTCGTAGTTGACCACTGAAGATTTCCTATCGTCAGACACCACATACTCATGCGAGAGATCATAAGGCTGATCCGAATTGGCGATGTATTTCTCAGCATCAAATCTTTCAGAGAACCATTCGACAATTCTTCCTGTCTTAGCCTGCACTGTCCACGCTTTTGCATGAAGAGGCTTTCCGTCACTTCTCGGATTCTGTGCATCCGTCGGCGAATTGAAATAATGTCCGTAGAGAAGAGGTCGGTCTCCGTATTGCTCGCGGTTGAGGTAGGAGAGTAGAGTGAAAACGTTTTCAGGGTTGTTCTCATCCAATGGAGGATTGGCCGATGAACGAATCACAATCGTCGCAAAAGTGGAGTATCCTAGAATGATAACTACAACCGATAGAACCACCGTGTTCCAAATGGGCTTGTTGTTCTTGTGGGTGTAATACAATCCAAAAGTTAAAAGCGCGATGCTAATCAAGGCATAAACGATTGTTCCCGTATTGAAGGGCATGCCAAGCGTATTCACGAAGAACAGTTCAAAGTCGCCCGCAAGGGAAACAACACCTGGAATGATACCCGCTTGAATAACTCCCAGGATGATCAATGACACTAATCCAGTAAAGACTATTCCTTTAGTCGTGGGCTTGTTTCGTTTGAAGTAAACTACAAAGCATATCGCAGGAATAGCAAGAAGGTTAAGCAAGTGAACTCCGATAGAGAGGCCCATGAGGTAAGCAATGACAATGATCCAGCGCATTTCGTTCTTTCCGTTGGAAAGACTCTCCCAACGAAGAATAGACCAAAATACTGCTGCTGTAAAAAGCGATGACATGGCGTATACCTCACCCTCTACTGCTGAAAACCAGAACGAATCTGAAAAAGTATAAGTCAATGCTCCGACTACACCTGCCGCCATGGTGGCGATGATTTTACCCGAGTTATTGGCAGCGTCTTCTCCTTTTAGCGCCATTTTTCTCCCAAAGTGGGTGATGGTCCAAAACAAGAAAAGGATAGTCAAGCTACTGCTCACCGCCGACAGAACATTGACAGCCATAGGCACAAATTCTACCGAGACGAACATGGAGAAAAGCCGCGCTAGTAGCATAAAAAGCGGCGCTCCTGGAGGGTGTCCTATTTCAAGCTTGTATGCGGTTGTGATGAACTCACCTGTATCCCAGAAACTGGTGGTGGGTTCGATAGTCAATATATAAACGATGGTTGCTACGAGAAAAACTCCCCAGCCCGTAATCAGATTCAGTTTTCTAAAGTCCATTCAAAGGTCAATTGTGCCTGCGAAAATAAGAAAATAACCCTGCCTAGTTCCCGCACTTTGGAACCATTAAGAAGTCTGGCCCATTTTTGTGTTTTTTTGTAGAATGGCTGGCGATAATTAAGAGAATGTTTACATTTGCACTCCTTTACAGGAAATTGTCCCATGGTGTAACTGGCAACACGTCTGTTTTTGGTACAGAAGAGTCTAGGTTCGAGCCCTAGTGGGACAACGAAGCCCCGCC
>Ga0222686_1000236_pt1 | contig 21198 bp, 35 predicted proteins | sample AntAcemetage1159_FD_181400 | JGI IMG/M metagenome (GOLD analysis project Ga0222686, IMG submission 181400) | Saline water microbial communities from Ace Lake, Antarctica - #1159 | ecosystem: Environmental > Aquatic > Non-marine Saline and Alkaline > Saline | place: Antarctica: Ace Lake...
ACAATAATAGGTTCTTTTTCTAAATATTTGTCGTTAAGTATTTGATCTACTTCATAACGAGTCTCATCACCTTTAGTGATATCTCCTTTAAGTCCTACATCAAAAATATTCTTTTTAAGATCCCCTAAGAGAGTTCTTTTTTCGTCGGCCATGTTATGCTCCTGACGGTAATGCTAGATTTACTCCGTACTTCATATTGAATTGATCAACATCCGTTTGTGTTTGAATTTCTGCAAAGTCAACTAAAGCTGCAGGACTCTCAGCTAAAATAACTATAATATCATCTGTAATTTCTGCAGGTAATCTTTGTCTTAATTCTTCGTAACTGATCCCTGATCCGGGCTCCGTGATGGGTGCTTCCATAGTCTCCGAAGCCATAGCCATGCCTCTTGGACCTTCTACTTCTTCAGTCATTGTTTCTTCCATTATTCCACCTTCGGCTCTACCTAAACGTTTATTAATTTTATCTTGTTTAACCATATCAAGGTATCTTTTTTTAGTTGCTTCTGCTAAGTAGCCTTTGTTTTCCATAGCATACTCACCTTCAATAACAATTTCTTCTTGACCTTGTTCGTTAGTAATAGTTATCTTGTTAGGACTTGCTTTAACATCTTTAGTTATTTGATCCATAACCCCTTCAAAATATTGTTTATTACCATATAAGGCTGCTAAATCTGGATCTTCACCAGAGTATACTCTAAGTGATTGTAAAATTTTAGCTTGTGCTAAATTAAAATCTTCTACTTCCATCTCATCTTTTTGTGATTGTAAATTAAATAAATCATCTAATAGTTTCTCTCCAGCTTGTGCATATTGAGTTCTAGCTAAAGCATTCGAACCCCCCTCTGAACTTAACATATCAGATTTAGCAGTCATGATTGCTTTAAACATATCATTATACTCATCACGTTCAGTACCTTCTTGTGCATATCTTGCTGCTTGCATTGCTTTAAAAGGTTCTTTAGCTGATGTAGCTGCTGTTTGAAAAATGTTTCCTGTTGGTGATCTTGATATTAAATCTAAACCAAAGTTAATTAAAAAATCACTAGTTGATCTATCGGGTGCAGCTTCAGGTCTTGTAGATTTATATTGTGTAATCTCTTCCTCAGTTGGTAAGACTTTACCAAGTCCTCCAACACCATAGCTTTGTCTAACGTCCCCACCTCTTCTAAACATAGGTCTATTTAAAGTTCTTCTCATGATTAAGTATTATTTTGTCTTGGATTAAATATACCACCCAATACAGAAGCTGTACCCAACGCTGTCTGCAACGGAGTTGGATTTGGCATTGTTGATGATTGATATTGATTACCCATTCCAGAAATAAGACCCATAACTCCTGAACCATACTGACCCATTCTTTCGTAAGGTTCCATAGCTCTCATTCTATTTTGTTCTTGAGTAGCTCCTAGTTGTGCCTGCGCCTGTGCTTGTTGTAGCCCGCCCAATAGACCCAACTGATTTACGTCTTGACCTTGTTGTTGTTGAATTTGTTGTCCTAAATTTGTTTGTTGATTGAAAGCTGTGTTAGCTTGATTTTGAGCTTGTCCAAATCCTTGTTGTAACATACCCGCTTGTAGCATAGCTCTGTTCATATCTGAATCTTGTTGGTACTCTGCTCTTTGTACGCCTTCTCTACCACCCCCTAAGTTACCAGTCATCGCAGCTTGTTGTCCAATCCCAGCCATACCTTTAGCTGCTTGTTTATCAAATTGAGATAGAGATGCATCAATTACATCTTGTTGATAAGGTGACATAAAACTTTGATAACCTTGTGGTCCTGAATAAGCATTTGCTTGAGTCATGTAAGGTTGGTAAGATCCAATACCTGATGAAGTTAGATTGTAAGCTTGTTGTTGCATTGCATCTTGGCCTGCAACTTGCGGAGCGTACATGTCCGTGTTCAGTGGTACAGATGTTAAACCTGCTAATTGTGTTCCATAATCTTTACCTAAATCTTGTATGTATTGTGCTGGTAAATTTGTTACTGTTGATGTTGCCATATTATACTACCTCGCTTAATCGTTCAGACACATCAAGCATTCCCATGCCTTCAGGTCTTCCCTGTTGTTCTAATTGTTTCATGATACCTTGCAATCTTTCAGCACCTTTGTCAACGTCTCCATCACCTGCACCTCTTACAGCGTCAGCTGTGAATACAAATTCATTAACACTTAGTCTTGCCGGTACGTCATCTTTTTTTTCGTACTCTCCGATAGGTACAAACCCACCTTCTTCTCTATAATCTTTTTCCATACCATTCATGTCAAGCATCTCTTCGCCTTCTTCCATAACAGTACCCATGCCCGAAGGTCCACCATCTGCATAACCCCTAGACATATCTGCACTCATATTTGGAACTTGCATTCTTACTGCTTGTTCCATTTCTTCTCTACCCATTCCTTGAGCTTGCATACCTTCAACCATCATTCTAATTTGCTCCATCATATTTGGATCCATCATCTGTTGTCCGTAGTCGGGTATACCTAATTGAGAGATACCACCGCCAGCTAAGTTAGCCGTTGCGATTGGTTCGTTTGCTGAACCATACTCTAATAACATTTCTGCTGGTGAATATTTTCTTGTAGAAAGTTCTGGTGAAAATCTTAATCCTGCTGCCATGGCTTGTTTAGGATCTAATATGTTTGCAGCTTTACCTACGTTTTGAATTCCGATACCTGCTCCATAATCTATATTACCTTCTGCGTCAGGTGGATTTAATTTGTCAGAAAATAATCCTGCTACTCCGCCACCGATTGTGGATAACATACCTGCACTTAAACCAAAAGGAGTGTTATCCCCTTTCTTGTTTTTTTTCATTAGGTCAGCTAAATTAAAAGATTTACCTTGATTAGTTCCCCCTGTACCTGTTCCCCCTGATCCTGGTCCAAAGACACCATCTCCTAAAACCATATCTTTACCTTTAAGCAAATCTCCAAACCAATTTTGTCCCATTCTATTACCAGCTTCCCCTGTCATAGGAATACCAAATTGATTTAATAAAGCTCCACCTAATACTGCAGATGTCATTGGATTCTTTTTAATAGGATCCATAATTTTTTCCTGGAACCATGAACCGATTCCATATTGTTTTCTACCATCAACCCCCATGATACCACCGTACGCTGCCATCTGTCTCGGATCTTGTCCCATTTGTGGTTGTCCCATTTGTGGCATTTGTGGTTGTCCCATTTGTGGTTGCATCATACCTTGTTGTTGCATTTGCTGCATAGCTTGAGCATGTTTCTGCATAATTCCCGCTTGTTCAGCACGCAGGTCTCCTTCATATCTAATTGAAGGTGCATTTGTAGTTATTTGTTTCTGAGGATTCATCATAATTTAACTCTGGTTTTTTACCTTATCCTTTTTTACTAAATAAATCAAGCTTTGGCATAATAACTCTTACATCTTGAGCCATGTCTTCATTCTTATATCCCTTGGCTTCCCACTCACTTCTCTCTTTAAAAATCTCGCCAGTTGCTATGTTTCTATACGTTGTTATAGTTTCTGCCTGTAATACAGGTATTACTTTATTTTCCATGTTTAATCCAATACTGTTTTTTTAATGTTTAAGTAACTAATACCTACATCTGTGGCACTAGAAGCACTAGCTATAACCGTAAGAGTCGTGCCACCCACTACAATTAATGGTTGGGTTAGAAGCTCTAAACTCACGTTAGCCGTAAGAGCTATTGTTTTAATTACAGTTACACCATTATTTTTTACTGTAATTGTAGGAGTTCCTACAGACATTACTCTTAAAGATTTAAGAATATAAGTCTCGCTTACTAAAGGGTTTCCTGTACCAAACATATTGGCACCGACTCCACTTAAATCTTGTGCAGCTACTCCATAAAATAAATATTGATTCTGTATTGACATTAATTTAAAAAGAAATTTTTAGCTTCTATCTCCTGTTTAAGTTCCTGTTGAAACGTTGTATTTAATTTCTCAATAACGGCATCCAAATCTCTAACTTGATTGGCTGCTACATTTTCATCATATTGTTTTGCAGGTCTTGTTAAGGATTGTACAATTTTAGCCATATAATAATTCTCCTAGTTTACTTAATACTTCTCCTGGTTTACCTCTGTTCATATTAACATTTGTAATTCCACCGTCATTATAATCTTTTCTACCCCTACTTCCATCATAGCTACCGAAAGCACCTTCTCCTCCAGATTTAGAAGTATCAAAACCACCTCCGCCTCCACTATTATTACTAGTAGTTTCTGCAGCTAGTTTTTTTTTAATTTCAGCTAGTTCAAAGTCACCTATTTGTTTTTTAGTTTTTTCAATCATTTCAAAAGTTTTACTATTTGGATTTTTATAACCTCCCAATCTATTTAAATTTTTATTTAATTGTCCAAGGTAATCATTAGTTCCAAAACCAGATATAGCATTTTGACCAGATAGTACTGAATCTCCAGTATATTTATTTGAGTTTATGTATCCTTGACCTTGTGCATAATTTAGTTGATTTTGAAGATTTGGATTATAATTAAAGGAACCTTCTCTTAAAGGATTAGTTGCATAACCTAAAGCTAATGCTCCTCCAAATAAAGGAAGTGCACTTGTTATACCACTACCCCCACCAGTAAATGCTTTGTTAGTAGCATTACTTAAAAACTTACGCCCTGCACTTTTCATTAAATTGTTAGGAGAAAACTTATTTTTTATTCCATAAATACCTCCACCTGTATAATCTTCTTCTTGTTCAATTCCCATAGCTTCATAAGCTTTAGCTAAGGCCGCCTGGGTTATTTTTCCTTTGCCATATTGTAAAGCTAAATTCATTATAACTTGTTCCATTATCTTCTTCCTCCTGAGTGTACATCTAATCTAAATGTACCTAGCTTCCAGTTACTACTTATAGCCGTATTAGATATAGTTAAAGCAATTTGTCTAGCTCTTGCTCTAGTATCAATAAAATTAGTAGTAGGTGTTGAAGTATAAGTTTGTGTAGTAGCCGCCTCATTAGGATAATCTCTAAGATCTAATTTAATAATAACGTCTTCACTTTGAGAAACAAAATCTGGAATAATTCTACTGATCCGCATCATAAATTCTCCATCTCCTCTAAATGAAACACCTTCTCTTTGGTCTTGTGTAATATCATAATCGCCTGAAGTAATTGAAGCAGGTATTGCAGTTGTAGTACTGGCAATTATTTGATCAAATCCAGTTTCGTGTTCAAAATAAATTGTAATTCCATCTGTATTACCTACAACATCAAATGAGACATCATCTCCTGCATCATATTGAGTAGCATGAGGTAAACCAAATACTGATGAATCTTTCCAAGTTGTTCTAGTAAATAAAGAACTAGCATTAGTAGTCCATATAGACGTCTCTTGAGTTGAATCTAAATAGTTATATACAACACATCTATTATTTACATTTGATGTAGACGTTGGATAGAACCAGGTAATCTCACCAAACAAATTATTAATTCCTGCATAAACTAATTCATTAGAAGTTGTATTTAAATCATCATAAACGTAATCTTCTACTAGACATTGCATAGATTGTAATTGACCTGTGTATCTAAAGAAACCATTATCCGACATCCAATAAGCCGTACCATCAACTTCAACCGCTGCATTCATTCCTAATAATCCACAGTTAGTTCCAACTTGTTCAAAGGCAAATGTAAAAGGGGTTCCAACAAATCTCATAGTAAACATAGAACTATCTGTCCAAACATAAAGAGCATTTCTTCCAAGTTTAGCACCAATGATCCGTGATCCATCAGCCAATCTTTGTGAACCCGCACTGTTGATTGCTGTTGGTGCATAGTCATTAATATTTTCTTGAGACGAGAATCTTATAAACATATCATCTTGTGAAGTTTTATCTCCAATTGTAGTTTCAGTTCCAAAGAATACTAAGTGTCTATCCGGTGTTGATACTAACATATCACGAGAAGCTGTCGGTGCACCTGCAATAATTGTTGCTCTATTATCTGTTGCATTAGCAGCATTTGCATTCCATTGAAAACATTCATTGTTATGAATTAAGGCTATGGCAGTTCCGCCTAAATTGTCCAAGGACCATAGTCCAGGGTCTATTACTGAGTCGGTGTTAGCTGCTGGAGATCCCCATCCTGTGTAAGATGAAGTGTTAGTTACTGTTGCACTAGTTAAATGAGAAGTAATTGTTGTTCCTCTAACACCTCTAGTAATACCTGTAAGTATTAAACCTAAAACTCCAGTATAAGATATTTCTTCAGTACCAATTTGAATATAGTTTGTCCCTGTAGTGGGAAGACCGGTAACACTATTTAAAGTAATTTGTGTAGCGGATGCATTGTTTCCATTTGTGTCTGCCGCAAGTGCTCCATTTAAAGTAAACGTTAAAGCTCCTGGCTTTATTCCTCCAAATTGAGATATACCCCAACCATAAGCTCCCAATTGTTCTGCTGGACCTACGTGATAGTATTGAAAATATTTCACTCCTCCAGAAGCTGTACCCCCGGCTCCTGTTTCTACACTAGCCATCGTAATAGTAATGGTTGTAGTTGTAGGTATGGAAGTAACCATGTATTTTTTTCCATCAAAATCTGCTGCTGTGTAATTAGAATTTGTAATAGTAGAAAAGTCACTAAATAAAATAATGTCTCCTGCTACGAAAGTTTGTGAGCCACCAAAAGTTATTGTAACTGTAGCTGAACCGTTTGTAGTAGTAAAAGCACCTGTTAAAGTAGTACCTGATGGATTAACTAAAGGATGGATATCATAAAAGATACCTCCCGTATAAGCGTATAAAATTCTGTTAGTGCCAATGATTGAATAATTAATAGAAGCATTACTAACCATATGATGTTGTGCTCTTGCAGCGCCGGTTAGTTTGCTTGTCCCTAATTGATTCCAACCACCTATTTTTTCAGGAGTACCATATCTAAAACGTACGTTCTCTCCCCCTGTCCATCTATTTTCAGCGCCGGTAGAAGTAATTTGTTTATTGAATCCTGGTACGAAACCTATTTTTTGTAGCATATAGTTTTCTTATTATAGTTGTTAATAAAATACGCTTGAAATTTAATTTTTGTAGCATATAATGCTTTATATATTAATTATGAATATAATGAAAGAGAGAAAATAACTCAAGATTATGGATCATTTAGAAGCAATTGTCGAGATAAAAAATATAGTAGCTCCTGATTTTATAGATAGAATTATACCTTTAATAAATCATAAAGCTAAAAAAAATTTAACAGTTCAAGGGGGGTTGGATAAAGATATAAGAAATGTAAAAGGCTTTAGTTTAAATTATAAAAAATCAAAAATTGAAGATTTTTATTGGAATTATATAAAACAAGAAATAGAAAAACTTTATACTTATTACAAAATAAAATTTCCTAAAATGACAAGCTCGAAAATTAATCAAATAGATTTATTAAAATATTCACCTGGAGGAAAGTATGAAATACACACAGATCATTATACAACGACAGCAAGACATTTAAGTATTATTATGAATTTAAACGATGATTATGAAGGTGGAGATTTAATTTTTACAGATCAAAAAGAAAAGGAAGTAAAAAGATTAAAACTAAGTACAGGTTCAATTGTTTTTTTTCCAAGTAATTTTATGTATCCCCACGGTATTCAACCTATTACGAAAGGAACAAGGTATAGTATTGTCGCTTGGCTACAATAGATTATAAATTAATAAAAATAAATGATTAGTATATTAAATAAAAATAATAAATTAGAAGAAAACAAAAATAGTATTAATATTACTTATCCCAGAACTGTAAATATAATTTTTGGTAATTATGCTTATCCAGAAGTTATAAATAATTTTTTAATTAATATTAAAAATAATTTAAGTGCTAAACTGGAAAATTATACTCATGTAAAAGGAGGAATGACCGATTGGAATTATTTTGTAGATAAACCTAATTTTATCAATTTTATAAGTTATTTAATAAATACACATCAAACAACACATCCTGATATATTTCAACATTTCTTACAAAAACAAACTATTGAATCAGCTTGGGGTAATGAAATAAAAAAAGGGGATAGTTTAAATTACCACGCGCATCGTTCTTTACACGGCCTTTTATATTTAACAAAAGGATGTGATTTAATGTTACCTGAATTAAATTTAAAAATAACTCCTGAACCAGGAGATTATTATATATTTCCCCCTGAAATACTTCATGGTTTTGATTTATATAATGGGGAAAAAAATAGATATAGTTTAATATTTAATATAAGAGAAAAAAATCGTTTTGAATATTCAAAAAAAGTAAAAGAACTCAATGAAAAAAACAGTTAATATAAATAACTTTATTGGAGTATATGATAATTACATTACAAAAGAAGAATGTAATAGAGCTATTAAATTATATGAAGATCAAAATAAATTTAATAATACTATTAATAGAATAGGATTTGAAAAAGCCTCTATTTTACAAAAACAAGATCAACAATTTTTTGCAGCAACTAATAATGTAGATGTATGGTGGGAAATTTTAAAACCCATGATGTTTAATTTTGATATAGCCTTAAAGCATTATATAGAAAACACTGGAGCAAATGATGCTTATGGAACTCCATTTCATTTTACATCTTTAAAAATTCAAAAAACATTACCTACTGAAGGCTATCATATTTGGCATATAGAACACGGGAAAGGTTTTGATAATGAACCTAGAGCTTTTGCTTATTCTATTTATTTAAATGATGTTGAAGATGGAGGAGAAACAGAATTTCTACATTTTTCAAAAAGAGTAAAACCTAAAACAGGTAGAATAGTTATTTGGCCTGCAAGTTTTCCATATGTTCATAGAGGAAATCCACCCTTATCTGGTGAAAAATATATTTTAACTTCTTGGATGTTGGTGAGATGATTAAAATTATTAATGATTTTTTTAATGAAAATCAGTTAAAATTAATTCAAAATTTTACTTTAACTAAAGCTGCCTACACCCCTTGTTTTTTTGACAATGCAATAGAAAAAAATAAAGAATCTCATTATGGCAATAGATTCTATATAAATACAGATAATGAACTTAAAAATTTGTTTATAAAACAAGCTGAATTAAAATTCAATTTAAAAAATTTAAAAATTGATAATGCATCAGGAATTGATCAAAGAAACTTAGATCATTTTAAACCACATGTGGATACTGTCTCTGGTATATTAAATATATTAATAATGATATCAGGGCCCACTTCAGTTACGAATGGAACTGTATTTTATTCTAAAAATAAAGAGGAAGTAGAATTAGATATCCATGTTGGATTTAGAGAAAATAGGGCTATAATGTTTCCATCAGATTGGTGGCATTCACAACACGCAAGTAAAGTACCTAACTTAAAAAGATATACAGCTACTTTATTTATAAAAGATTATGAAGAATAAGAAGTAGGTCTTACACCTAATCTTATAATTTTTTCAGCTTCAGTTTCACTCTCAACAATGTCAGCATCCCAATCGGATTGTAATTGAGCTAAGTGTGTTGAATCCCATCTACTAGAAAATTGACTAATGTCCCCAATGTTTGCATCAGCAAATGATGAATGAGGTGTATCATTTCTATATTCTACTTCATCAGAAGTAGTTGAAGTTCCATGTTGAATAGCCCAAATATTAGAGAATTTAGAATCAGACCAAAAAGAATCATCCGATATATTATATCCAATACCTTCTGAAGCACCTTCATCATGGTTTTTAATTACTATTTTATCATCAAATACTATTGTCCAATTTGCGTTTGTTGCCATTTTTTCTCCTAAGTTTTAATAATATAAATTAATGTTAAATAAGGTTGAAGAACCGAAGTTGCATCACCAGAAAAAGTTGCACTCATATTATGAGAGTGACCTGATCCTGAACCAGTGCTTGCCACAACACTGTTGTTAAGACTGGCGAATGCAGGACCATCTGTTTTTACCGAATTTTGATATCCACCAGGATTACCTAGCGTTTGCAATGCGTGAACGTGAGAAGAAAGTTGTGCTGTCGATAAAGTTGCATTTGCTGTTGAACCACCTACGTTTCCTGTTGCTGATACAGTGTCTGCTCCACCTGTTGAAGCTAAAGCTTTAGTTCCAGATTTACCAACTGCAATATTATCTTGTAAATCAGGTGTATTAAAAGTAGTGGATCCGTCCCCTATACCATAAGTTGTGCTTATGATTGCAAATAAAGCAGAGTAAGTTGTTCTTGAAACTGCTACACCATCACATTCTAAAAAACCTGATGGTAATACTGCTGCTGACCAAGGTAAAATTGTACCTGTAGCTGTGCCTTCTATACCTGTAAGGTTTGCTCCATCAAAATCATATTTAGTTGCTTCGTAATTTGCCATATTATTTCTCCGTGTAAGTCCATCCTGTTGTAGCGTCTCCAGAATATACTAATCCAAAAGCTGCACCTTGTGTATTAATTACAAGATCCGCTGCTGCGTTAGCTATATTAGTAGAGTTTCTACCAACAGTCAATGCGTTAGTGTTAAAATCATAACCTTGATCTATGAAATCTACTTGATCCCCTGTAGCAGGTGATGCGGGTAAAGTTATTGTGAAAGCTGCACCATTTGTATTTGCTAAAATTCTATCGCCAGCTACTGCTGTATAAGTACCTGTTTTAACAACCCAAGCTGAAGGACCTGTATATGAAGAAGTACCAAATGGAACTTCGTAAACACCTGTGTTAGTTGCAACACCATCAACATAAATTATTTTCCAAGCTTTATTATCCGTTGCAAAAGTGATCGTGGCCCCCGAACCAGATACAGCTTTTAATTGTACTGTGTAAGCACCTGATGTACTATTTTTTATAAAATAAAAAGTCTCTGTAAGAAGGGGTAGGGTTACAATTTTATTTCCTGTAATTGTTTCCGGAGAAACTGCTCCTAAAATAATAACTCTATTTTGAGCGGCACCTGTTACAGCTCCATTATCTATTGCTAGAGGAGTTGTGTTAGCTCCAGTGCCACCAGCATTTAAAGTTTGAATTTTAAATCCACCTAATAGTTGTTCAGCTAAAGTTAAATTTGCGTTAGTTTTTGTTCCCCAAGTACCAGCATTTTCGCCAGTGGCCATTAACTCTAGGCCGAGATCCGTGTATGTTGATGCCATAAATTTTGTTCTCCTAATTAGATCTTTAATTTATATTTTATATAAAGTCAATGACATTTATATACTATTAACGTCACTATAACTAGCATTTTGCGTGGCAGTTACATTACTATAACTAGCGCTTTGTGTTGCTGTAACATCTCCATATCCTAAAGGTGCTACATTTCCTACACTAACAGTTGCTGACACTCCAGTCAAGCCCATTACGTCAGTAGGTGAAATTGCTCCAACTGTTGACGTTAAAGATAGTCCAGATAAAGTATATTCAAATCCTGTAACTAAAGATCCCACAGAAGAGGTTGATGACACTCCAATTAAATCTATAAGTTCAACGTTGACAATAGCTAGTAATCCAACGGAAGATGTTACTGCAAGTCCTGTTAATCCCATTACATCTGCAGGTGTAATAGCACCTACTGAAGATGTTGCTGCAAGCCCTGTTAATCCCATTACATCTGCAGGTATAAGAGCCCCCACTAAAGATGTTGCACTAACCCCCGTTATAACAGGTGTAGAATCTATAACAAAACTTAAAGAACCCACATTAGAAGTAGAACTTACCCCTGTTAAAGATATTACAGATGTTAAATCTAAAGTTAAAGATCCAACACTAGATGTTATACTTAATCCTGATAGTTGTTCTAATTTATTAAATGAATCTCCGTAAGGTTCTTCTCCCCAACCATTTCTACCCCAACCAACTAATGTTCCCGCATTGTCAAAACTACCAAGTTCGGTTATGGCACTTAAGCCGGTTAAAGCTGCGATTGTAAGTTGAGTAGTAGTTGGTGATCCAACGGAAGTTGTTGCTGAGACGCCAGTTAATTCTGCTGTAATAATTTGAGCAGCTACAATATTTCCAACACTAGAAGTTGCGCTTAATCCTGTTGGTAAAACTGAATAGTCTACACCCCAACCAGAGTTTCCCCACTGTTGTCTGCTCCAGCCTTGTTCATTGAAAGATTCTAAAGAACCTACTGATGATGTTGATTGTAAACCGGTTAAAGAAACTGTTAGAGTATTAGATTCCCAAGAATTTTCATTCCATGCTACTGAAGGATTATCACCACCCCAAATAGATGCCATAAGGAGTCCTCCTTATGCTATGCCGATAATAGCTGTTCCTGCAGAAGCTGCTGGAAATTGAATTGTAAAAGTTCCACTTGATACAGTTTTGTCTCCACCAAATGCAATTGCACAAACTGCTGGGTCACCCGCTGCGTCCTCATTAAAAATTAAACAACCATTAGCTGTAAACGAAGCTGATGTCCACGAGACATCTGCAAAGTCACAAACAGCTGTATCAGTTGATAAAACAGGTGTTACACTTGTAAGTGCTTTTCCTTTTGCAGAATATGAAGATCCTGAAGCATTTGTAATTTCGTTACTAGCCGAATAAGCTGTGGTTGATTTACTTAAAGTTGCACTACTTGTATATAAAGCTAAATTAAAAGTATCACCTGTTGACGCAGTAAAATTGTGCGTACCTGTTAAAATTTCTACTTTAAATGAATTACATATTGCCGATGTTATTGCCATAATTTTTTGCTCCTAGTTCTATTTTACGGTGACGGTGAATCAATTTTAATTCTGACAGTTCCGTCAGTATAATCATCTCTTCTTCGTCTTCCTAATTGCGTTCCCGCAATCTTTTGTAATTGATTATTATACTTTCCTTCGTACAATGTCAACATGTCTGTTGGTCCTTTTAAGAAAGAAAATGCTTGTGATAAAGCCGCATTTAAAATTAATTCTGGATAATAATTGCTTATATAAGTAGTTGTATTAGCCGCTGATAAGCCTGTTGGAAGCTTATTATAGTATATTCTAAAATTATAATTAACATCTGGCGTAGGTGCTAAGTAAATAGCGCCTGAAGTACTATCACTTAATGCAGTTGCTCCACCAAACATAGCATAATATTTAGGCCTTCCTGTTACGTCTTGTGCAGTAGCAGAGCCTTCGGGTCCTGTTAATCTTCCTACATACTCAGATAAAAATGTTTGATCTCTTTTCTCTAACCAGAAACCTTGTTCCGTGGTATTTGTTGCATTAAATACTTGTACACCTCTTACAAATAAAGTTCCTGCTGGTACTCTTATATTATTTACATCAGCTGCCATTGTTCCTTCTTGAACAAATCTATCTGCATCCATAGGTAAATCATTACTAATTCTATTTTCAGATAACATAATAAAGTCATCAATTAAACCTTGTGTAAAGACTGTAGAACTTACTTCAGTATAATCTCTAATTGCGGTTGTTAAAGTTGCGTAAGTGTATGCCATAATTATGCTTCTAAGGTTACGGGCCCAACTCCTACGGGGTAACCTCCTCCTCTTCCTGTTGATGTAGCATTTGTTGCGGCTGTAAACCAAAACCAATTAGTTTGAGTAGCATCAGTTGCTCCAGTTACATATTTACCTACTGTTATAGCATATCCTATACTTTGTGCAATAACTGCTCCTGTAATACCATTAACATTATCGGGTATATTATAATTTCCAGCTATACCTGGAGCACCACGAAATCTTTTTATATCCCCTGTTTTATATTTATGCCCTGGTAAATTAACATTTACAATCCCTGATCCAACTTGGTATGTTTCAAATGGATTAAACATTAATAAATCTAAAACACCAAATTCTGTTCTTGCTGGATATGCATGTTGCAAGGCTTGTGCATCAGCGCCCACGGGTCTTGGTGTAAGTTGAGGTTGCTTCGCTTCAAACTCAGAATTATGAACCCACGATCCATTCCATTCTTGTACCATTTCATTATATGGAAATGCAGCACCCGATCTCATTGAGATCATTAATGCTCTAGAACCTTTGGAATAAACAGCCATTATTTTTTACCTTTCATGTAAGCTCTTCCATAACCTCTTAAAGCTGGACCACCATTGGCCATTTTTTTTTGACTTGGTGGAGTCATAGTCTCTAAATCTAATTCGGATTTTTTAATTTTTTTATTAGTGTCAGTAATTTTACCAGTTTTATCTTTGTATTTTCCATCTTTTACAAATTTTAAAAAATCTTTTACTTTTTCAGGTCCTTTTTTAGCACCATGCTTAAGTATTTGTTTTATTAAAAATCCAGTAGCCATTAGATATTAGGGTAATAAGTTTTAGGGGTTATGTATGTACTAGATGGAGATCCATCTTCAGATAAAGCCCTTGCTAAATCATCTTCGTAAAACAATTTTAATTCTTGTGTTCTTTCTGGTGCAAACTTTTGAGATAATAAATAAGTTAAACCAGAAACCATACATGGAACAAATCTATAAGGTGCATCAACTGCATTACTAAATGCTCCCACATCTTGAATTCTTTTAACATAATATATACTTAATTTACTTGTAGCCACCGCAGCACTTGCACTAGGTAACGGATAAAGTGTAACTGTAACTCTATCTATAAATCTTTGTACCCAAAACTGAGAAGGGGTTCCAACTGCAGCTTTGTTAGCTGTACCTGAATATGCGGATCTGTCTACTTTAGTTAATCCAACATCTGATTGAGAAGTAGTATTATAATTTTGTCTATAAGTAACATTTAAAAGATCTGTAATACCATAGATATTTGCTGTAGGTAAAGTTGTTGCTTGAGGTGAAGCAGCTGCTGCTGCGGCACTATCAACTGAGTTTCTGTAGAAAGTATATGTTCCAGCACCTTCGTCAGTTGCATCAACATTAGTAGTAGACCCTTGAGTTAATGTAACATTTGTATTACCAATTTCCCAAAAGTGTAAACCTCTATTACCCCATTCTTGAAATAAAATATTTAAAGATCTTCTAGCTGTTTTTAATTGATGTCCAGAAGTACCTACTAAACCTATACGCTCATAAGCGTCAGCAATAATTTCATCAATCGAAAAGTCTTGATCAAATTGATAAGCACCTGAAGTTGTATTAGACATTTAATACTCCTTTAAAATGTTCCTATAATATAAAAAAAATCACAATTAGTTAAATCAGCATACATTCCAGTATCAGCATAAATACCAGCACCTGGTAAATTAAATTCAACAGTTTCATTGGCTCCTGCTGCAAATTTACCGTGGTAAATTAATGCAGACGCTGTTTTAGCATCTCCAATTTCATTATATATTTTTATTTCAGCATCTGCTGCTGAAGATTGTGCATAGATACTCATAATATTACATTTAGTAATATCAGCTGCTGAGCCAGCAACAAGGGATTGAATTTGTCCATCTGCTGTTAGTATTATTGATTGTTTAACTTTTGATACTATTCCCATAATTTTCTCCTTAAATTTTGTAGAGGCCCCGAAGGGCCCCTTAATTATTTATTATACTTCTTTTGCCCAAACACCTTGAGCGTCTACTACTGTCCAAAAGTCAGTTGAGTTCAAAGATGCAAGAGTAACAAAATCACCTACTTTAGATGTAGCTTGTGTATTAATAAGATCTTTAGCGTCTGTCAAAGATCCAGCATACAAAACACCATCTGCTGCGGCAGGACTAATTGTAAAAGTGTTAACGCCATCTTGTGCAGTATTAACAAAAGTTACTATTCTTCCAATTGAGATTGCTGGTAAAGTAAAAATAACACCATCAGTTTTTGATGTAAGTGTTTTTCCTGAATCACCATTTACTACAGTATAGCTAGATTCTTTTTTTTCAATATTAAATCCAGTTAAACCTGCTTCATTAATTTTCCCTTGAAGTACGGGTCCTCTAAATAGAGTTGTTGCCATGATATATTCTCCTAGTTAATTCCGCATAGTCTCTAGGCCGTCGACTATACTGCGCCCATGCAGAAAATTAGTTTATGTATAGTAATGAAATAGTATACTAGATTTGAGTAGAGTGCAAGAAATCCCACAGTAAAAATGCGATTTACGCAATGTAGCTTGTTAATTAAGTAGCTACAGAAACTTGTGGAGCAGCAGCTTCTATGCTGTTTTGTAAGTGAGAAATCCTAGCTTCTTCAAGCTTTATGTCAGTAACGACTCTTTTAATTAAATCGTCGATCTTGACCATGTCAAGAGTATATCTGTTATTATCCAGATGCTCCTGTTCCCACTTCAACTCCAAGGACCTTTTTGCTTTGTATAGGTCTTGTATCATTGATAACCTCTTCATAAGTTATTCTATTTAATCCCGAATGGTAACTATCTCCGAGATATTCCCAAACTATACTCTTTTCTCCTAGTTTGTCAAGTATAACCTTTTCAACATTTTTAGCTGTATCTTCATCATGTTCAATATTAAATTTAGCATGGTGATTGTAAGCCCAGATATTGATTAGAGTTTTTTTCATAAGTTTTTCTTTCTACTGTTTAAATGTGGCGGAATTGTGTTCCGCCACAAAAATTACTAATTATGCACCACTACAACCGAAGATACCTCTATAGTCGGATACACCAAACGCGTATCTTTCTCTAGCTTTGTATCTAACGTTTCCAGTGTCAAAGTCCCCTTCCATTGACGTAGTCAACGGAGTTCTTGAGAACATCTTCATACCATTTGGAACGTCTGTGATTAAGTACCAAGAATCAGCGTCAGTTAGGAAGTTGTTCACTCTATAACCTTGAGGAACCATTCCCATTGAGTTGATTGCATTGATATCATTATCAGCAGTTTGAGTTCTACCTTGAGACTTCATAAGTCTTTCAGCGTTGAACTGGTTAGCTGATGGAATGATCATCTTAACCGCTTTAGCAGCTATTCTTAAACCTCTTTCATCAGTGAAAGCAGCTACGTCGATTAGCGCTTGCTCTAATGAAGTTTCGTTTAAGTCAGCTTGAGTAGCAAAAGTGTTAGCTACATTCGTACCTGAAACTGTAGTATGCGCTGTACTAAACAGTGCTACTTGGTCTCCAGATGTGAAAGTAGTAAAACCATTATTTAATGGTGCTGCACCTTTTACTTCTTTAGCGTTGGACATAGATCTTGCTAGTGCTTTTGTGTATCTAGAAGAAAGTCTATCATAAAGGTTATCCTCTATTGCTTCTTCAGTGATAGCGAAAGCTAGCGCAATCGTTTCCATTGTGTATCTAGCAGTGTAAGTTTCTTGTGCTTCATCGTAATTAACACCTGAACCTTCTGCTTTGACTTCTGCGTTTGCAAAACCAGATAACATTACTTCCTCTTCGAAAGCTCTGTCAGATGATTCTTTTGTATAAATCTCAGCGTGCTGATTTTCATATCTTTTGTATTCCAAGCCAAATAGTGCATTTAGACCTGGCTCTAACTCTTTAACGAGTTGTGCTCTTGATATTGCCATGTTTTTATTCTCCTATTTGTTGATTAACTTGGTGTTACAAATTCGCAAAGGTTTTGTACTACTATTACTTTTGCATAAGCCGCTGTAATGTCTTCATTCTCAGGGTCTTCTGCTACTCGTATTAGTCTCCATTGCTTACTTGTTGCTGATGTAGTTCCGATATCTAATGTTTGAGATGATCTTCCCGTAACTGTACTTCCTGCAACAGCATTACTGTCGTAAGTTTCCATAAATCCAGCTTGTGCTACTGTGTCGTCAGTTGCAATTTCATAGTTCTGGAAAGGGTTATCATTTACAAACGCATCAATATCGCCACTGCCATCAGTAGCTGTGCTTGCTATATAAACGTTACTCCACGTTGGCTTTTGTGTGTTAGCCGCAGTGTAGAAACATCCGTTGAATACACCAATAGTTTTACTACTGGCTGTACCAACTGTCACATAACCAGCTGCAGTTTGAACCTGCGTGCCGAGATATATGTTAGTCGCGTTGCCATTATCGATTTTATACTTTGACTGTCCCGACGTTGCAGGCGAATTGCCCAACGTACTAACAGGTGTAAAACCCATTCCGGCTACATTTCTATTTGCCATGTTTTTTTCTCCTTAGTGAACCTGCCACGTGAGTGGCCTCCAGTTCGGTTGATATTATTCGTTGGAGAAAGAAATAGAATTTTATTTCTTACCGCCACCGAAGCTTTTGCTAGAACGCTCGACGCTCATCGGCATTCTTCTATCTTGATCCCTAAGTAAGTCGTTGTTTACTGCTTCGTCTTGAGCTTGAGTTTGTTTACGTTCATACTCTTGACGTTGCTGCGCAAGTTCTTCGGGTATCCTTGCCAAGACAAGGCCTCCTACTCCAATTACTCCAGCGTATTTTCCGTCTTGTACTATTGGAAAGTCAGAATCTTCATACTCTTCAGCTCTCACTAATTCGTATCCAGCTCTTAATCTACCATGTAAATTTTTGGTATCTTGAAAGCCCATTGATTCTACTCTTATCCATCTGTGTACAAAGCCGTCTGGCGCTGCAGGTGCATCGAGTGATGAAGGTGGCTTATACTCTTTAGGTCGTTCAGTTTTGTCCCTAGTATTAGCCGCACGAGAAGTTTTATTTATTGTTTCTTTTGTCATATGCTTATGCTCCTTCCGTGAGTTTTAATTGTTTTGCATATTCTTCGAGTGGCACTCCTAATTTTTTAGCTATTGCTACCTGTGAAGAAGTGAGTCTCACAGTTTTGCGACCAGGTTTTGTGCTTCTGTTAGCCGAAGCTACCGACTGAACGGCCCTGTTCGTTTGCTTTATATTATTATTACCAAATTTATGACCAAAGTCAACTCTAATTCTCTTGTCAACCTCTTCATAATATTCATTACTCGTTGGATCATATCCCTCTTTTTCCACTAAATCCTTGTGAATTTCAAAGGCAGTAAAAGTCATAGCTCTATCTGTTCCGAACCATTCGTTTTTTGTTGCCCAATCTTCCGCCATAGGATCAGCTTGTGGTAATGATTTTGGAGTTTGTCTTGGTAAGTTTCCACCGTCAGATAGTTGTACAGGAATTTCCCGTTCAACTGGTCTTGTTGCTCTACGTTGCTCTGCTTTAGCATTCTCAAAGGCTAAAGAAGCAATTCTTTTATTAGCTTCAACTTGTAACGCCGCATCACCATTCTCAATAGCCAGTGCAAGATCTCTCTGCGCTGAATCGAGTCCAGTTTTTAGGTTAGTTTCAAATTTAGTTTGGTAGTCAGAATCAATCTTATCGAATCTAGATTTATCCTCTCTTCTTTTTTCTTCTACAGCGCCGGCGTATTGAAGTGCAGCTTGCTCTCGTCTTTCAGCTTCTCTCATCTTACGAGTCAATTTAGCAATTCTAGATTGTACACCTGTACTATAATCTTCTAGTTTTTTGTCTTCCTTTGTTTCCTGTATTACTTCTGTTTCTGTTCCGTGGTCCGTGTTTCCTGAATCAGTATCAATAACTGATTCTTCTTTTGTTTCTTCTATATCTACATCAATTTCTGGTCCTGATGTATCTAGATCAACCGACATTTGTCCCGGTGATTGTTTTTGGTCTTCTGGCATAGTGTCTCCTTCCGACTATGTTAGTATTTGTGCAGGATATCTGTTGGATCCTGTACTGTTGCGAGTATCTCATCGTCGTTTAATAGACGAACTTCTCCACCTTCGATCTCGATTCGTGATCCGGAATAACGTGCAAAGACTACCCAATCTTTAACCTTGCACCACGGACCATGTGGAAATTTATTTTTATCTAAATAACAATCAGGTCCCATTGCAAGAACGTTTCCGCATTGCGATGCAACTTGTTGTCTATCGATAGTTTCTTGTCCCATTAAGATTCCGCCATTAGTTTTCTCTTTCATTCTGAAAGGGAGAACTAACATACGCCATCCTGTGGGCATAGGTAATTTTGTAGTTTCCGCTGTAATTTCTTTTACAGGTTCTTCTTTATATTTATCTAATAATGCTGATTTAATTTGTGGGACCTCTGTGGAGGTCGATGACTGTTCCGCGTTGTTCATTTTCTTCCTTATCGTTTAGCAGGCTAATGATTTCCTGGCGCACTGATTCCAATGCATTTATTTGTCCTATTATATACTTGTAAGTCTCCATACTGTCAACCCCTCCTGATGTAACGGATAAGGCCAATAATGTGACTCTTTTATCTAGTGCTCTTCTTAATTTCGCTAATACTTGTTCTGGTTCCATTTTTCCCTTTCTATTTTGCTATTTTATCTTTATTGGGTCCCTTTTTTATCACATAATCTTGAGTTCCGCTAGCCCCTGTTTCTACTTCTTTTTTCAAGTGTCTAAACAAACTCATCTCTTTTATCTTTCTATAATGGTCTTTTAAAAAGGCTTCAATATCTTTAGTATCTCTCATTAACAATTCCATTTTCTAAGTGATTTAGATAATCTATCTTCACCCGTATTATTACTAGCTTTTTGTCTTTTTCGCATACCGGTCATACGCGCGCAGAAAGAAGATCTACGTTTAGCGTCTTTAGAACCTGCTTTTAATTTTGAGGGTTTAGTAGTAACTGCTGTTTTAAGTTTTGATCCAGGATTTGCTGCTCTGTAAGATGCAACACCTTTAGCATTCAGTCCACCTGATTTAGATTTACCTTCTTTTCTAGTCCAAGCTGCAGTAGCCATTATTTTTTCTTTGCTGTTTTGGCTGATTTTATAAATGCTTTTTTTGTAGGTGCACCTTTAGTTCCAGGTTTTCTCATCTTCTCACCTGAACCGTCAGCGATTCTCTTTTTTTTAGCGTGAATATTTGCGTAGAGTCCTGGTCTCATATTATTTTTCTACGTGATTTACACACGAACAATTCTTAAATAAATCTCCACATCTAACACAGTGGGTAGGCGTAGTAGGTTTACAAATACATCTTTTTCCAAAAATCTTTTTTAATATTTTTTTAATAAATTTCACTATTCGCCTTTAGCGTCTTTAAACATTTTTTTAGTTGCTTCATTTCTTTTTTGAATGTCTTTTCCTGTTCCTTTAGAAGTATCGAAAGCTTCCGCAGATGCTTTATTTCTCTCGTGAATAGTTCTGTTTTTTTGTTTATTAAACAGGATTTTCATTTCAGCTGTTTTTTGAGCTTTTTTAGTTGTGTGAATTGAAGGTTTAACAGATGAAATAGCTTCTTTACCTTTTTTTAAAATTGCACCCATACCTTTAGTAAATAGTCCCATTATTTACTACCCTTCTTTTCCCATTCTGGAAGAAAATCTCTTTTATAGTTTTTCTTTTTCTTTTCGTTTTTTACAACTTCGTTAACACTACCTGCAATTGTTCCTGTAACTAAAGTTTTATT
>Ga0222686_1000238_pt1 | contig 21148 bp, 45 predicted proteins | sample AntAcemetage1159_FD_181400 | JGI IMG/M metagenome (GOLD analysis project Ga0222686, IMG submission 181400) | Saline water microbial communities from Ace Lake, Antarctica - #1159 | ecosystem: Environmental > Aquatic > Non-marine Saline and Alkaline > Saline | place: Antarctica: Ace Lake...
GGTGAGGTTGGTAATGTTCCACTCATACTAATGCTTCCTTTCCTTGACTATTTAAAGCATCATTAATTACATTAACTATGGTTGCTCTGCGTTTAATTAATAACTCATCAAATCCTTGTGTGTCATTAGCATGAATATTTACATTGATAGTTTGACCACCACCTAATCTATCATTAGGTACTATTGTTCCTGATTGATTGGGTACGAACATTTCCTGTCCTTGTTCACCCACCATATAAGGAGTACCACCTGTGACTTGTCCACCTGTTCTTCTTCCTGCTAATGCTTTAGTAACAGCAAAAGTTGCTATTGTTCCTGCTATTGCACCGAAAGCATTACTTCCTGCAGTTGCTAGTGAAACTAAGAAAGCAGTAGGTGTTGCTTCTTTTTTAATTGCTTTTAAAGATTTAACTGTAGTTTCTTCTGATGTTTTCATTCCTAATTTAGTTATTATTGCATTAACTGCCATTTGAACACCAATTTGAACTAAAGCTGATATTAAACTTGCTAGTGCCTGTCTTGCTACATCACCAAAAGTCTGTTTAAAAGATTTGCCAAATACTATTGATTGTGCAATCGCATCTCCTATACCTTTTGTTAATTCTGCAAATGTATCTGTTAATGCATCAGCTACTAATTTACCTTCATTAAAATCTTTAAAAAATGCAGCATAATTTTCTTTTAAGTTTTCTAATACAGAGCCTTCATTTCTTATATTTTCAATTCTTTCTTTATTTGCTTCATCTAATATTCTAGTTTTTTCATCTTCTAATGCCTGTACTGCGTCTAATTCTTTTTGAGCAATAAGCGCAATATCTGCTACACCTCTTTCATAAATTTCTTTCTTTACATCTTCTAAATGATTTTTTTGTGCTCTAGTTATATTTAATTCTTCTTCTAAAAATTTATCAATTATAGCTAAATCTTCTTCATTCTTTTTAAGAACTAATTGTCTTTCATCTAAGAAAGAATCTTGTATTGCAAGTATTTTTTTACCATATTCAGCTTTAGATAATTCAATTATTCGATTACCTGCATTTCCTGATTTACTTATTCTGTTTGATTCAAACTTTAAATTTAATTCTTCTATTGCTTCTAATTGTTTTTTAAGTATTGTATATTTTTTACTATCACCACCTGCATTTGTTAATTTTTTGTCTTTTTTAGGGAGAGCATCAATTTCTGCATTTATTTGCGCAATAGCTAAAGCTGCTGATTTAAAATCTGTTACTGTACTTACTATACTTCCATCTGTTAGTGCTGCTTTAAATTCTTTCATTTTCGTAATTAATAAAGCCATAGTGCCAATAAAAATAGCTATACCACCAAAGATAAGATTGGCTTTAGTTGCCGTATTAAATCCTATCATTGCAAATTTCATAGTTGTAATTGCTGTTGCAATACCTACAAATGCAGTAGCAACTTTTAAAGCTATAATCCCTGCAAATATTCCAAATATTAAATCTGCATTATCTGCTAATGTTTTAAAACCATCAGCAACCATTTTTACTGCTCTTGCTAATCCTACTCCAATCTTTTTAGCAAGTTGGTCTATTATTTGTTCATTTTCTTCTAAAGTATTATTTAAATCACCAAATTGCTTTTTTATTTCAGGAAAGAAACCTGCTTCTGCAATAGTTTTTTGAAAATTGAAAACTTTATCACCAAGCATTGATAGAGTTCCTTGAAATGTTTGTGCTAGTGCATCTGTTGCTCCTGCAAATCTCCCACCATTTGAAAACACTTCTTCAAATTTTGCTATTGTTTCTTCTACTGAAACTGTAGCACCTGCTTTAAATCCTAATAAAGCATTTACACCTCTTTCTCTAAATAAGTCTGCAGCACTTATACCACCACTAAATGCTCTTTGAATTTGCATAGCAGCAGTTTCAAAATCTAATCCTGATACTGCTGCAACATTACCTGTAATTTCTAATACTCTATTTAAATCACCTGCATCTTTTGCAACAACTGCTAGTGAACCTGATGCTTTTGTAATTGCTTCTAATGAAAATGGAACTTTACTTGCAAATTTTGTAAGATTAGCAAAGGCTAATGCACCTTGGTCTGCACTACCAAATAAGAATTTAAATCTTACACCTAAATTTTCTACTTCTGAACCAATATTAACAATAGACTTAATAGCTAATCCTGCACCTAATCCAATAAGAGCATTTTTTAGATTTAATACTGATGATTTAGTTTTATTAAGATTACCTTGTACTTGATTAAGAGCCTGTTGACTCTTATCTTTAGCTATAATATCTATTGCAAGTTTTTTAGTTGTCATTGTTTCAATTTCGCTATTCTTTGTTGTCTATCATTATCTTCATGTTTTAATTCATAGTAAGATAACCACAACATAAACTCATAGCAAGACATTTGCAAGACTTCAGCAACTGTCTTATGCAACTTTTCAGCGATTGCTAAAACATTATAGATTTCAGGTGTTTCTTTTATTTTTTTTTTAAAGAGGAAGTATCGTCTGTGTTCATTATTTGAGAAGCAACCCTTGCTAATACATCTGTATCAGCTTTAACTTTAAATTTAAGTTTATGTTCCATAGTGAACATTTTATCGCCATCTTTAGTTAATGCTTTTTCTATAATGACATCAATAAGAACATTTAAATCTCCACTTTCACTACCTTTAAATATCTTAGACTTTTCAAGCATATTAAAAGGCTTAGTGTAAATTGCTTTATCACCAATTAAACCCCATTCTTCTACTTCAATAATCTTAGTTTCTAGAGCATCAAAGTGACCTTTGACTCCTTCAAAGAAGTCGATTTTTTCAGTTGTCATATATTATTAAGAAACAGTACCTATTGTTAATGCACCTGAGCCTTGAAAAGCTACAGTTCTTGTTACTACACCATCTAATGCTACTGCAAATGACATTGATGTGACAATACCTGACCCTACAAATGATTCATCACCTGTAGTATTACCTTCGGGTAATAGTGTGAAACTAATTGTTGTTCCTGCTAATAATGCTGATTGTGCAGTATCTGTTTCGTCATAGTGCATATCTACTGAACCTGAAAATCCAGTTCTACCTGCTATGTATGTTTTTGCTGTATCGCTTAATGATGTATCTTCTACAACGTCTGCTGTAGTATCTAATGAGAAGCCACTTACTTCACCAATGACATCTGACCCTGCTATGATTACACCTTCTTTACCGTGATGTGTTGCCATTTTCTGTTACCTCTATATCTTTGTTAATATGTTTTTCTTTTTTATCTTCTTTTTTTGGTTTTTCAACTGTTTTATTTTCAATCTCAAAACCTTTCTGAACATAACCTAGTTTTAAAAACTTATCAAGGTTATTGGGATTAATAGTAATTATATTTTCCCCTTTAATCATTATTATATCTTTAGCCATTATGCTGTACCTCTTGTAAATTCATATAAAACTCTTACCACAATTCTAACTGCTCCGATAGGAAATAATACACCTTCATCTGCTGATGCATCTACAATCTGTGTATCAATTGCATTTCCATTTCTAGTAATATCATTATCAAGTGTTTCTTCTACGACTTCAATTAATTGGTTTCTTGCAGTATCAATATTTGTTGTTGTTCCTTTAACATAACCAACAATAACAAAATCAATAGTGCCTGACCTTTTACCGGTACTATTACTACCCATAGTAAAATCTTCTCTACTTTCATCACTTGTAGAGATATAAACGGCAGGAAATTGTGCGTTACTTAATTCTTCAGCTTCAAATGGCTCTCTTGAAATCTTCTTAAATGTAATTGGTGAACTAACTGCTGTTAGTTTAGTTACTATATCGGTGGCTATATCTTCTCTTTTACTCATATTCTTAATTCCCTAGCTAATATCTTAAAAAATAATCTTTGTATTTTCTTTTGTTCATCTTTACTTATTCTAAAGAATTGTCTAGTAATTTTTTTCTTACCTACACCAAACATATCGTGAAATGCTGCTTTTTTATTAGCAAGATTTTGTCTAAAGAATAACACACCTTTACTAGCTGAAACTTTAGTTGTTAAAGAACTAAACATTTGACCTGTGTCTGTTAAATCAACTACTCCTGATTGTTTAACTGATGCTCTTTTATATTTAGGTGAATAAGGTTTAAATCGTTTACCATAAGCATCAACACCTTTATTTTGTGTTCTATCTATAATTGCATCTATTTCAAAAGCTGAAACAGCTGCTAGTGATTTTGTAATAGCACTAGACATCTTTCTAGACATAGCTTTGATTTCATTAGCAATCTCTACGGAATTACTAGTAATCTTTATGTCAGCGACCATTATCTAACTAATCTTAAATGGTGAATTGGCTCTTTCTCACTTGTTGATATTGTGTTATCTCCATCTTCATCATACTCAACACCATCTCTTAATACTGCTTGAAATTCAGTTGCATATTTTGTTTTATAATGTTCCATTTGTACTTGAAAAGCATCTTTGTCACCTTCAGGAGTAACCCACTTTGTAAATAATGGTAATATATATTCTGCAAGTGCTTTATAAACAACTGCTCTAGTCCATTGTGAATTTGTTAATTTAGTACTATCTAATTCAATAGAAGTAACTTTCGTAATATCTTTATATCTTACAGTATGGCGATATCTTTCCCACCATTCCTCACGAACTTGTCTTATAACGTCATTTTCTGCATTTTGTAATGCTGCATCAAAATCATTATTACTATCTAATAAACCATATTCTTCTACATCAGGTTTGTAATCTTTTACATCAGCTATAGATACTGAAAATTCAGAGGTTGCCATAATTTTATCCTTTCAATAATAGGTGGGGAATTACCCCCACCCATAAAAGTATTACTATTGAATTGATGAGTCTGCTACGACTTCAATTCCGTAGCTATCGTGCAATTCGCCTACTCCGTAGACTGCAGTTGCGACGATTTCATCTGCACGAAGAGAAGCGTCTCTTTGTGTTTCAATCTTAATGTCCTGCATCATAGCAATAGCAAGTGCGTCTTTGTGGAAAATTCCACCTTTATAATCACCTGCTGTGCCTGTGTTTGACATATTACCTGTTTCAAAGATTTTAATACCTGCGATTTGACCAATAAATCCATTTCTTAATGCTTCGTTAGATAAATCAGTATCTAAACCTGCAAAGGTATTTGTTAGACCTGATTTAAGGTCATAAGCAATCTTTGGGTGTAAAACACAATATGTTTCATTAACAGGTAATCCTAATGCTCTTAGTGTTGATGCTGCATTAAATAATAATGCAGGAGTAATAGCTGCTGAGTCTGTTCCAACTGCTGTGCTAAAACCATCAAATAAAGCAATTAAGTCTTGGTCCATTTTTTTAGCGATTGCTTCACCAAAAAGTCTACCAATATCTGCTGCTACATTTCTAGGAGCAGAGTTTTTTGCTAGGTCGGTTAATGTTGTCATTACACCTACTTCTGCTGCTGTAATAGTTACAGAAGTTGGGTTAATTGCTGTGTTAGCTAAATCTGTTGCTTCGGCTACTGCTGCTGCTGCGACTGCTGCATAAATAGGAACTTCAACTGATTTACCACCACCTGCTATTGCGTAGTTCTTCACAAGGTTTTTCATTATAGATTGCTCTTGAATAACGAATTGTGCTTCAGCTACGATTTCAGTATACAGTTCACTAACTGTACTGGAGGTTGTTTCATCTGCCATTTTAATATCCTTTCAATGATATTTATTTATTTAAATTAATAATCGTACTGACACTATCTCTTTGCTTTCTAAGTTTAGCATAGATTTTCCTGTCGGCAGGATTATTCATGTCTAGTTCCGAAATGTTTAGAGTCTTATTCGTATCTGACTTACCCACATTACTTACACTTCCACTCCCTGAAGGAGTTGCGCTTTGAAAGTGTGCGTTCTGCGTTAAAAACTCTTTTACTGCTTCATCAACAGTTAATAGTTCACCTTGTGAGTTATATCGTGGAGTTTTGTCTTTATCAAGTATTTCCACTCTACCATCTGCATTTAATTGAACATTATTTTTTAATAGTTCTTTTATCTGCTCAGGATTGATAGCACCATTGACTGAAGCTGAATTAATAAGCTGTTTATCAACTCTTTCATTTTTAAGTTCTTGCTCTAGTTTAGTAACTCTTTCTGTAAACTCTTGTGATTTCTTTTTAATCACTTCATCAAATTTACCTCGTTCTAATGCAAGTTCTTCTTCTTTCTTTGCTTTCTCTGTGATTGCAGACTTAGCATCATCAAGACTATCAATACCTAAATCTTTCATTATAGATAATTTTTGTCTTGCTAGTCTATCAGCAACTATCTTATCAATATCAGTTTGTTTTAATTGAGGTTGTTCTTGTTTGACTTCTTCTTGTTTAGTTTCTTCAACTATTGTTTCCGTTACTTGCTCGTCAGCCATATTGGACACTCCTTTGTGTTGTGTGTTTATTAATCTTTAGACTTATTTGGTTTAATCTTCAAGTAAATTTTCCCATTCAGGGTCATAAGGAATAAAACTATGCCTACATCTATACCCACCACGATTTATAAATGGGTCACTACCGGACTTTCCTGCCCACCTTGAACTCCATAAATTTCTTGCTTCTTCTTCTGTAAATATTTCACTTTGATGCCTTCTACAAAAATCTCTAGTAGTTGCTATATTTGTTCCTGTATATTTAAATGAAGTTATACCTGCTTCATTTGCTTTGTATTTAGTAAACTGACCATCAAATTGCATTATACTATCATGTGCTATTTGACTTGCATATTTACGCATATTGTTTCCTAGAATATCACTAGCATATTTGCCATTTAATTGGGTTTTAGCAATAGCCACTTTACTTAATATAGATTTATTATCTGAATATCTATTTTTAGCAACATAATCGACTAATCTATTAACTGCGTTCTCATTGCTACTTTGATATACACCATTGATTGCGCCTCTAATTTCTTTAACCATTGCGTTAAATGGCTTACCTGTAACTGCCGATTGGTAAACATTGTCAGATATAACATTAAGAAATCTATTGGCTACTTCTTCAAATCCACTAAATGATAAGAATTTTAAATTATTAATAGTTGTTAAATCAACTTTTGTTAATGTTTTAAATTTATCAGGTAAAGGTAAGGGTCTAATTAATGCCTGATATTCTTTTACTATTTCATCATACTCACTAACTAATAATGATGCTTCTTTTAAATAGGTTTCTTCAATGAGGGTTTTTAATGCAGGTCGTAATTGAATAGCTAATTGAGTTGATAATGTTAATTCACCACCAAGACTTTTTTGTAATTGAGCAACAATTTTATCTTCTAAATTTTTTAATGTACCAATTATTCTTTGTTCATGTTGGTCAGTTAGTCTTGTTATGAAGTCTATCTTCGCCATTCATTATTTCTTTTTCTTTTTCATAACAGGTTTAATTGGTTTTCTACTTTTAAGTTTTGTTTTTTTTCCTCTGTGATATGGCATGGTCTTTCCTTTTCTCTATAGTGTTCTGTGCAAAGAAGTTCCCTTGCAATGCTATTAGTAATGGGTTTACCATAGTTTGCAAATTTTCCACAGAAACATTTTTGCTTTTCTTTTCTTTGTTCGTGAGTCCAATTTAATATTTCTAGTAATGTTGGGTGGTACAATTATTCTTGTATCTCTTCACCCTCTATGGAGTTTGTAGAGAATTGACCAATAGGAGAAGTTTTAGCATCTATTTCATTATCAATAGCTTTAATTACATCATCATCATCTACAACTGCTCTAGCAATTTGTTTATCTATTTCTTTTTTAAATGTTTCTGATTGTACTCCACTTGCTTTTGCTTTCTGTAGGTAATCTAAATCACTTGCAAAATCTCTTAGGTCAAAAGACTCAGGATAGATAATCTCACCATCAAAAACTTTATTCTGCCACTTAGCGAATAACCTCCATATCTGTTCCTCTGCATTTTCTAAGTAATCTGCTTTCTCACTTAGTCTTGCATTTAAAAGAGAAAACTCAGTCTGTAAAGCTATACCACTTTGAACACCATTAGTTGTTGACCTTACTGCTCCCATGTGAGTAATTCTATTAATAGCTTCCACCTTCATATTAATATTGTTCATAATAGCATCTAATGATTGTGAACTTGGTTGAATGATATAAGGCTTTAAATTTGAGTCTAAATCTTCAGGCATTTCTATAATACTACCTGCTCCTGCACTTGCTTCTACATTAGGTGTTTTAACTAATGATGGGTGATTAGATAATCTAATAACTTGTTCAATCTCTGAATAGTCGTTGTAAATAGACTGTTGTAATTCTGCAACATCATTCAGGTCAGATATGCCTATGCCTCTGCGTTGTGATTTTTGATTATATAAAACAACAGCAGGTATCTCACCTAATGCGTTAGGAACTTCATCTAATAATACAGGTTTAGCAGTAGAATAACCTTTGCTAAAGTCATCAACTCTATATGTGCATATATCTTCTAGTGACCATACTTTAATAATTGCATCATCATTTTCTAAATTCTCTAATAAGGTTAATGATGTTAAATAAAATCTACCATTAGCTAATCTTTCATAATTCCAATTTAAAACATTCTCAGGTGTATAAAGACTCATATAAGGTCTAATGTCTTGCTGTAATTCTTCAGCTCTAGTATTAGTCACTATGCTTGGCTTATCTAATATTGCCCAACAAGTACCATAGACACTTGCGTTGACTTGCATTTCTCTAATAATATTATTAAAACTTCTTCCGTCTAAATCTGCATCAACTAAAAATGATTGTAATTGCTCATCACCTGCCATACTTCCATAATCTCTTGTAGGTGGAACTCTAAATAAAAATGATGAATAAATTTGCACTACATTCTTACAATGATTATCGATTGCTGTGTTATTTGCTCTTTTTAAATATTCTTCATCAGTCTCTAATGTGTATCTATTGAGTAAATAACCATTCTGATAATCCTTACCACCAAGATAAGAACGCAAATGAAAATTCCAATCATGGAACTTATCTTGATAATTCATGTGCCTAGATGTTAAGTATTCTCTTGTATAACTAGCCATTATGACCACCTCTTGGGTTTGCTTGGATTAAAGTCTCTGCGAATTGGGTATAAATATTCTATCATGTAACCTAGTGCGTCATTAAAATGGTCGTAACCACTATCCTTGTCAGGAATAACTGTACCTTCCTTATAAATTTGTCTTTCCAAAGATTTTATAACATTTTTACACTTGTTAGCAATAAATAAACTATATTTGCCTTTAGCTGTTTTTAATTTTGCGTTCACACTATTAATCCTATCTCTCACAAGTGGGTGAGTATTTCTAACTCTAATATTAAATCCTGCGTTTTTTAATATAGCAATATCAGTTACACCACCTGCTGATGTCTTTCTTTGTTTAGCAGCAGGGTCAGGATATACAATAATATTATAATTATAATATCTGTTCTTTAATTCTTGTGCCATTTCTTGTGTGTTAGAAGAATAGATTTGAATTTCATCATAGATATAAACATCATCATCTTTAATTTCAGCTATAATTGCCGTCATGGGGTCAATGTTAAAGTCCATACCTACATGAATAGTATTTGTTTCATTCTCATATTTAGGGATTATATTCTGTGTTCTATCAAAGTTATAATAGATTTGCCCTGCATAATTAACAAATGATGCTTCGTATTCTTGTTTAAATGTTCTTTCATCTAAATCACTTCTTGCTTGTTCTACTTCGTTGGCAGGAACTTGACCACCTTCCAATGTAGTATATTGAAAACTTGCCCATTCAGGGTCATCATTAGCTTTGGTAAATAGATTATAACTCCAATTACCATAACCTCTAGGAGTACCACAGAATAAAGCAGAGCCTTGTTTGTCAGATAAAGTTGCTCTTAGCACTTCATACCAAGTATGATTTTTAATGTCAGAAAATTCATCTAGTATAAGGAAATCTAAACCCACACCCCTAAGTGAGTTCTCATTGTCTGCACCTCTTAATGATATAATAGAGTTATTTCTAAGGGTTACTGTAAGGTCAGAATTATTAACAGATTTGAGCCATTTATGTTTTCTTAGTTTATTCAGGAGTTCTCGCCAAACAATGTCTTTAGCCATTCTATAAGATGGTGCAACATACCAACATTTCTTTTTAGGATATCTAGCAAACCTAGCTAATTCATTAATGGCGATATATGTCTTACCAAATCGTCTACCGGATATAAGAACTCTAAACCTTTTAGTGCTTTCAATAATAGTCTTTTGAGGTTTAGTAAGTGGCATTAATCATAAGACCAAGCTAAAGGCTTATCATCATCAGTACTCTCTATACCATCTTTTTGACCTAATATTTGCTTACCTAACCATATTAGAATTGCTGCACTTCCCTTCTCAGCAGCTTTAAATTGGAGTTGTCTGAGCCTCAACTTCTGTTCTGCTCTACCTTTTCTCAAATATTCCGAATAACCCTTCTCGATTGTGTCAGGTGAACAACCGAAGAAATCACCTATTTCTATGTTTGTACAACCAAATCTAGCTAAATTTTGCACTTGTTCTGTATCTATTATATATTTTTTTGGTCTTACCATTTTTACCTCTTTAAACCTGAGTGTAGGTTATTTTAATTTAGTGCCACAGTTAGGACAGCTTTTGTCTGTCTTAATCTTTACACCTTCTTCTTTTTCGAATGTTACAAACTCCTCTAGTTCTGTTTCGTCAAATCCTAAATTACTCAATTCATAATTATTATCAAGTAAATCTGCAAACTCTTTATGTAGTAATCCAAAATCCCATTCACTAAATTCATTAGTTTTATTATCAGCTATACGATATGCCTTTGCTTTTTCAGGAGATAAGTCTGCAATTAATACAGGAATACTCTCACACTTTAATAATTTAGCTGCTTCGTATCTTGAATGTCCAACAATAATAACTCCTGCTCTATCTACTACTATGGGTTGTTGCCAACCAAACTCTTTAATTGAGTCTGCAACCTTCTTAATATCCTTTTTTTTTCTTGGATTTCTTTCGTATGGCTTGATATCCGTAAGAGCCTTTTGATGTATTATCATTAATGCTTTGTATAGGGTTCTATTATAGTACCCACATAGCCAAGTTCAGTAACAATGCTATCAATTAAGTCTTGTGCATCTTCTCTACTTACAAAGTTAGCAAATTTTAAGATAGCTGAATGTGTTCCATTCTTTTCCTCAATGATAAAAAAATTATTATTATCTTTTTCCATACCTAAATTGGTACATGAGATATGTTGATTTGACAATGGTAAATAATCTATATTTTTCTATAACTTCTTTATGAAAGTTTTCCATATTACACAAAAATCTATTCTTTTTTTTCTAAATCTATTTCAGTTTGGTGATAATAGGCATGAAAATATTAAGCACTATATTGAGATAGAGTATAAACCCATTGATAGAGAATGGGCTTATACTAAGTTTAAAAAATAGTTAATTATAATAATTCAGTTCCGTCATCTTTTAAAAAATAACATTTACCTGTATCAGGATTTATTCGTACCTCTGCAGATGGTATTTTGTACTTTTTTTCTTTTTGTTTTTTGTATCCTGCCTTATAGCCTAAGTCATAAGTTTTTTGTAATGTTCTGTGTATTTCTATAAGTTGTTCTGATAAATTTGGTTTTTTAGTCATTATATGTCTCCTTTGCAATTTGTTTTAATCTCTTCAAAGTTGTAAGTGAAGTATAATTATATAAACATTTAAAAAGAATTAAACCTAGAAAATTTTATAGGGAAAATTCTTTAGTTATTCTCCTTTAGTCTATTAATATAATAAAAAGTCTCTATAGGGTCGTTATTATAATCTAAAATATTTTTAACATTATATTTAGCTTTTATTATGTCATTTTCTTCTAAATCAAGAAAGCTAGAAGTAAACCACTTTAATTGATTACCTAAATCATCATAAAAGCTATAAACATTAGTTTCACCATAATAACCTCTAAAAGAATAATAACCTTGATAAACTAAAACAGTTTCTTTTTTACCTGATTGTAGTTCGATAGAATTTTTACTTATATCTTTTAGTTCTTTTTGTTCTAATTCATAAGCATAATTTTCTGATTTCTTATATTCATCTGATAGTAAATATGCAGCAGTTCTTTCTTCTCTAAGTTCAATTTCTCTTAATTTTTTTTGTTGTCTTAAATCAGCAGCACGATTTAATTTAGCTAAATGCTCTTTTTCATAAAGTCTTGAATTGATAGTTTTTGCACCATTACAAGCAAAACAAACTCCGTCATAAATACCTATATAATGAGGTAAAATACCTTTACCATCACATTTATGACAATCTATTTTAGTAAAGAATTTACCATCAGAATTAAATGAAGGATTAGTATTTAAATCCCCCCATCTATAAAATAATTCTGTGTTCATTTTGTGTTCTCCCATTCTTGTTTGTCAAAGTTATAGTCCCATTCATTTTCTAGTTTTACGTTATGAGGAATAAAGTTTTGAATGTGAACTTCTTCACCTGATGCATCTAATGCCAAAGTCATATCAACTTTAATTCTTTTTGGTGTAAAACCAACAATAACATTACCACCTATCCACATTTCAGTTTGTTTGTGCCATTTAACAAAAACTTTGTCTCCGATTTTCATTTTGTTTTGTTCTCCTGTGTTCATGGTTTTAAATTAGACTTTTTTACCATAAATGCAAATATATTTTACATTTTTTTTATATTTATTTTACACAAGAAAAACCCCTATAAATAAAGGTTTTTTACATCTTCTTCTGTAATCATTCCTTTTTCCACCATTTTTTCTACAAATCCTTTATGTTTTTTTGCATATTCTTTAGAAAAATTAGTTGGATTTTTAAAAGATTTTACCCACCCTTGCAGCTTTAAAGTTTCTTCATCTGCCATAGATATTTCTGTAGGTCTTTCATCTAAATACTTTTCAGCTGATAACCAAAATGCAGGTTGTTTAGCAAATTTTTTATCATCTATAGATGAATAATAATCATTATAATAACTTGCTAATTCTTCCGGTTGTAATGCCCATTCCTTATCTAACTTACTATAATTTCTTAATGCCTGACCTTTACTAACTTTATTATTAATTAATTCCCAGAATATATTAAATTCAGAGGTATATACTTTATTATTAGACTTAGACTTAGACTTAGACTTAGATATAGAGGCTACAGTTTCGCTGTACCGTTCGCTTAGCGTTCGCTGTGCAGTAACTTGACCACCTCTAGAACCATTTAATTTATTTTGATTAGTTGTATTGACTGCTCTTATATATTCTTCCCTTAGTCTTTTTTGATACCAACCCTTGTTCCAATCAGAGCCATCATAAGTCCAATATAATTTTAATATCTTATCTATCTTATCATTATTTGGCTTTTGTGCATCACGACATAAAGTTTGAATAAATTCTTTATCATCAGGCAAATATCCTTCTTTAGACCAAGCATAAAATATTAATCTAAAATAAATCCCTAATTCATCATTAGTTAAAAAGCAAGTATCTGAATTGAAAGCATCAATCCATAAGTTCATTTTTGGCATAGTAGTCATTTTTTAGTTCTCCTTTGTTATAACATCTAATACATTTATAATCGTCTAACCAACTATAAATCTGTAACATCATATGTAATGTATAAGTTCTTTTACATTTCATACATTCCATTAAAGTATTTGGGTCAGGCTTTTTAGAGCCTTTCTTATTAACCATTAAATTATCTGACTAAAAGGTAAGTGTATTCATCTTTACTAAGTTTATTTTGATAAAGGTCAACTTGATTTCTTTCTGCATAATAAAGAATTTGCCTTGCAAAACCATGTAGTCCTCTATGGTCTGTGCCTCTATCTCTAGCCACAAAACCTTGATGGTAAATATAAATCTTACCTTCTCTTGGCTTTTTAATTATTCTGTCTATGTGTGCAGAGTCATTTATAATAATTGCGTTTTCGTATTTTTTTTGTTTGTTAAGCATAGTTTTCTCCTTTTAGTTGTTAATTATATTTTAATAATTCATTAATTGGAATTAATATCATTTCAGCTAAATTATTATCACCACCAAACACTCTATTTTTTTTGTGCTTTCTGGCAATATCTTTTAACCTACCTGTAGGTAATATAATTATAGAATTAATAGTATTGTTATCATCAAGAATAAAAGCATAAAATTCAGCTTTACTAACCGATATACCTGATGGCTTTCCATTACATTTAAACTCAACAGCAATATTACCTGTTTTCTTCCATAGTTTATCAGACTTAACCTCAATCTTTTTTTCAAATAAGATTTTAGCTAATTCCTTTTCTTTGACCTGACCATAAGCTAAGTCAATATCAAATTTATTGTTATCGTTATACACCCCAAATCTCTTTTCTTGCTTTAAGCATATTAGGACTATTCCAAATAAAGCTGCTTGTGTCAGGTTGATAAAGATATGCAAAGTCTTTTTTATCATTACATAATTCAAATGCTTTATTCATGCCTTTTAAAATGTTATGTATCTCAATCTTATGAGCATCTTCAAAAACAATTTCCTCGAAATGGTGCTTTTTTGGAGTGACAATGAAGAGATTACAAATCACCTTTTTATTGTACTTTTCTTCTAGTGCTTTTTTGTATACCCATTGTTGCAGCTTGTCGGAATGATTGATTGCCATTCTACCTTTAGTCTTTAAGTCATAGACTAAAAGCTGTTCTTCACCTTCATCATTAACTACAGAAAATACAAAATCAGAATAACCTATAAATTTAATACCTAATATTTCTGTATGTAGCTCTTCTTGATAAGAATGTAGCTTATAATTACCCATCTTCTCAAATAGAGGCTTACATTGTGAAAAAAACTGAGGTATTAACTCTAAATATTTTACCACCTGTTCTTGGTCATAAAAGTCTTTCAATGCCTCTGCAAACTCGTCTAAATGGGTTTTTAAAGGTAGTTCTTCACCCTTCATAAAGTTATGCAGCATTTCCTCTACGATATTGCCAGTAAGCATCTGAGGCGAAGGTATAAATTTATATCCATATATTTTCTGTAATATAAATTGACATGGGTAATTCTTAAATGAGTTTAAGCGACTGTAAGACATTGGGTTCATTCCCCATTTTTCAAAGTTTTTTATATGCATTTTAACTCCTCAAACCTTCTTATAAGATAACTTAATATGTCTTTTTCTATTTCTGCATTTCGACTTCTTTGACTACTTAACATTTCATACGATAAAATTAAAGCATCACAAATAATTTCAATAAATGCAGGATTATTATTTATATCTTTAAGTAATGTTTCTAATTTTGATTCAAATATATATTTTGATTTAAACTTTTTACTAGCAATAAGTGCTTGTTTTTTTGTGACTCTAGGCATTTGTTCTCTCCTTGTATTGTTCATAAAGTTCGTTTGCGTAATGTATAGGTTCAACACCTATTTTATCCCAAAAGTTTCTCTCACCCATTTTCTCGTGAATTTGTCTGTGATGAAAATCGCATATTGGAATAGAATTAGGGTCATGTCTTAAACCCATACCTATACGATTTCTTCCCTGCAGGTGGTGTGCAACTATCATGTGATAATTGCTAACACCCTCTATCTCACATGGGTAGCAAGGTAACTCGCATACCCACATAAGAAATTTCTTATCCTTGATGATTTTAGAATGGGATATCATCTCGGCTTTTAGGTTGTGTTGGTTCTGTCTCATTAGTAGGCTCTGCTGTAACTTCAGCTTTGCTGTTCCAATAATCACTATCAGAAATCTTTATAGAAACTTGGTCTGTAGGATTTCCATCTTTAGTTTGTGTTTTCTTCCACAGAGCCATTTCATAAAATTTACCTTTTTCTAAAATAATAGTTTCATCAAAACTCATCTTAGAGTTTGAGTAAAGTGGTAAATTATCTCCGTCTTGTTTTCTTTCGTTTTTAAATAGACTTAACCAAGTCATTATAAACCTCCTTTGGTTTGTTGTTGACCATTATTGGTCGGTTGTGTTTTAGCAGGTGTTACTGATGCTGCATTTCCATCATCTTCAAAATCGCCTTCAAGATTTAACATAGCTTGAATATGGTATCTACGCATATAAGTAATTGCAGACCCCATAGCTTGGCTTGTCATTGTTGAGTTTCCTAAGATTGATTTTGATATTTCTTTTTGACCACTTGGTAAGTGATTAAGTTTAGTAATCAAAAAATTCATTCCATCTTCATAAGTAACATTATAAATAATATTTAAATCATTATTCATTAATGCTTCCCTGCATGAAGTGAAGATATCGTTTAAGGTACTGTATTCGTGAGGCTTACCATTTCCCGTTTTAAAGAAATTGTTTTTACCGGACTTTTTAAGTTCCTTAAATTCTTTTCTAGCTTTTTCTAAAGCTATTATTAAGTAGTCATTTCGTTCGTTCATTTTTAGTTCTCCTTGTTTATAATATAGCATGACCTCTTAAAGTCATACATTTATCAACCATTGGCTTGTAAGAATATTCCATCTTATCAGGTAGCCATAAAAGTTGAGGTCTTACATACCAATTATAACCTACCTTGACACTTTCAATAATAGAATTGGTATTTTCTTCTGCGATTGATTTACAGGTTTGTAAATCGTCATCATATCTTACTGCCACTTCCTTACCATTATTTCCACGACTATCGTGAATAGGTTTGTAAGTGCAAGAGATTTGCAACAGCATTAGAATTGCTATCGTTATCTTTTTCATTTCTAGTTCTCCTTAGTTCCTCTTCTATAGTCATAGCAGGTAATGGAAATTGAGTCCAACCTCTTCTTGTTGGGTCTAACAATTTCTCAATAATAAATTCAAATGGTTTATGTTCTTTTTTCATTATTATTTACCTCTATGTTTGGCTCTTGTATCGTACAGTCAGGACATTGATTAACATAGTCACCATCAACAAAATAATGATTTCCGTGGCATATCTGACATATCTGTTCGTTTTTTTCTAGTTCTTTCTCCATAATTTTCTCCTTATTTTCTTGTGCTTAATACTTCGTTTAATATTAACTGAATAAAATCAGGTTTGCTAATCCTATAATCAGACTTATCCAAATAATTATTTATTTGTTTTAGTGTTTCATCATAAATATTAACTGTAGTTATTTTACGATTTTTAGGTTTGCCAAAATTTATTATCTTAGCCTTTAAATTGTCTTGCATTTTCTATCTCCTTTCCTTTTTTATTACTAAAATATTCGTTGTTTAATATTTTACTAATTCTTTTAATCTCTTTTGCTTTTTTCTTTTGCTGCTTCTCATAAAGAACTTTTAATATATAGCTATTCTTTACCATTATTTATTCTCCTTATAATGTGTAATGTTAATAGTTCTACTTGCTGCTTTTTCTTGCTTGTATTGCAACCACCCAAAATAAATCAGGTAGCCACAACCAATGATTAAAAATAAATCTGCTCCGTTCATTATTGAACTGCCTTTGAATTTTCAAATGTTGATTGAATTTCCATTTTAACATTTCTGTCGTATATAATCTCAGTATCTAATTTTCTTTTATAATTTTCTGCTCTTGATTTTTGTTTAAAATCTTTCATGTCAATAACTGTTTCAATAAGGTCACCATGTACTACATCTAATTGTAGTAAAAAAACCATATATCTTCCGTTACCACCATTTTGTTTAATTTTTGTATCTCTCATTTTTTTGTTCTCCTTGTTAATGATTTTAATTTAGACTTTTTTACTACTTTTGCAATAGAAAAAATAATTATTTTATATTTTATTTATATTCATTGTAAATCAAGGTTTTTTATATAACTATGAGTAAGTTCTTTTTGAACAGTTCTCCTCCATTGATTAGTGTAGTTTTCTCCCTGCACTAATCTATTTTGAATTACCTAGTGGGATTTATCGTAAATTATTTAAATGAGGTCTGTATAGGCTTTAAAACGGTTTTTAAGGGGTACTTTTTCATATAAGTTACATCAGATTTAAGTATATTATGACCTGAGCCTAAATCGGTGCTACTTCTCATAGTTGATAGGTAATATGCTTTATCGTCCTCAAACTCTAAAAATCCGACCACTTCACATTCTTCTATAATACATTCTTGTTTAAATTCTTCTTTAGATAGCCATATATTAGAGCCTGATGAGTGGTCTAGGAATTTTAGATAGACAATCAATTAGTGTATTAAGTTATGTAAAAACCATAAAGCAATTATAAAAGCACAGAGTTTTGAAATATTACTCCATGATGAATAATCCCCTATTGCTTCTGCAATTTTAAACCATCTTCTTTGTAACCAAAAAATCATTTTATACCTCTTTTCTACTTTACTGCTGTTCCACGAGTTTTATCGAAAGAACGCAAACCTGCCATTCCTAATAAAGAAACAACAAGCGGCATTAAAACACTCATGTCAAGGCTTGGCAATGGTAAAGTTTCAATCTCAAATATAGCAATAATAAACATTAAGAATTGCTTTAAAACAAATTCCCAAAATATAGCTAACGCACAAGACATTCCTATAAGTGGTCTCCAAGACCTTTGCATGATACCACCAATACCTGTTGCGGTTGACTTCGCATCAGCAATATTAATATCCATTTGTTTTAGATTTAATTGGTTTTCTAATTCTTGAAGTTTAATTTTAGCATTTGCTTTTTCTTCATCAGAGGTATGTAGTTCATCTAAAATTTTACCTACACTACCGACTAATCCACCACCTAATAATTTATCAAGCATTTGATTTCACATCTTCTAATATTTTATTTTTCATACTGATAAATTTATCTACAGTCATATTCAATATACCTGTTCTTAAAGAAAAATTTTTTTCTGACCAATTCTCTAATCTTTCTTCCATGAATTTAATTTGTAAGTTTTTTTCCTCATTCATCTTTTTTAAATCTCTAATTTCTTTTTTTAATTCTTTTTCTGTTGACATTACGCACTCCTCATTCTTTCTGCTAAATGATTAATTCTTTTAACTATACCTTTTGTTTCGCTTCTTCCTAATTTACTATCAAGTAATTCATCAGCTGCTGTATTGTAATCTTTTTTTCTTAATGCTGCTCTTAAATTTTTCCACATTAATAATTTTGGTAAACCCATCCAAAAAGAAAGTTCGCAACAGATTTCAAAAGCTAATTCACTAATATCATTTTCACTTATAAATTTTCTAGCATCATCAATAGCTACATTTAAATCTGTTGTAAAAATAACATCAACATCAGTATTAGTTAATTTTTTAGTAATTAAATGTTGCTCATCATGTCTTATTAAATGTCCTATGGCTGTTGACCATAGACCTTTCGTGTCCTTATAGGCTGAATACCTAATACCTTCCGATTTTGTAACTTCTCTACGCAATCTAACTATATTCATTTCTTACTCCTTAAACTTGGTAACATTTCTTGTATTATATTAGCAATATCTATAAATAAAACTTTTAATAATCCTATATGTATTTCTAAATGACAATTCTCATTAAAATTGTCTATTTCATCTTTAGTGCAAGTTACTCTTATCTTGTTGCCTATTCTAACTATTCTCATATATAAATATTTTTATCCCAACTACCATCGTTATTCAAGACCATTGGCACAATATATGGAATACCTTCTGTAATTACACCACAAGAAAGAACAGGCTTTGCTAAATTGACTTTCATATATGCCATAGCTAGAGATTTTTTATCTACTAAACAACCTACACTCATTCCCCAATTTAAATGAAAATCATTAGCTATGTAGGAAATAGAACTTGAACAATGATAGTGGCCCTGCACACACGACATTGCTGATTGTTTAACTGCCTTAGATATATCTGCTGATAATTGATGAGCAAACATTATTCTACCTTTATCCGTTTCTATAATATGTTTTTCTTTCCATTTCCAATCTCTATTCACATCTAATATTTCATTATAATCTTTAATAAAAAACTTTGACATTCCTTTAGCCATTGCTCTGCGTAATATCATAGAGCCATGATTGCTTTCTAATAAAACCATTTTAGGAAATATCTTTTCTAACTGTCCACATAAAGACCGACCAATTAATAATTCATCAGCAGGACTTGGTAAGTCAGGATTTATAACATGAGAAACATTAACAGAGTGCCAATCCATTTCGTCACCGATATGCACGACAGTATCAGGTTTATAAACTTTTTTTAATTTAATAAGAAAGGCAAAAGTATCTTGATGATGATATGGAAAGTGAGTATCCGAAATCACCAATATTCGTTTATTCATACAAATATATATTAATTATTTTAAATGTTTTGTATATCTTTAGTTGTGCAAAATCCGGTTGTATGTAAATTAGGAATTTCACTAGATGCTTTATTTACTTCTCTTAATGATATAATACATTCTTCCATAGTACTATATGGGTTTTTATGTATTTCAGTAACACAAGTTTTATCTAATGCTAAGTCTTGTTGTTGTAAACAAAATACTACAATAAGAAATACATTCATTTAATACTTAGTAATTTTGTAACAAATACAGTTATTGCAATTACTATTCCACCAAACAAAGCAACAGCTTTAATTCCACCTGCACCCATGTTCATTCTAGCCTTTAATTGTTCTATATCTTGCTTGTTTTTTTCAAGGTCTTTATGTATATGGTCTAGCTTTGACTCCATAACAGTTAATTTAGTAATTAAAACCTCTATTTTTTGATTGGTTGTTAATCTACTTAAATCAGGCATTATTTCATATTCGCTAAAGGATTGGTTAATGATTTCTGTATTTTTATATCAAGTGCTTTTTCAATAGCTTTTAATTCATCTTGAATTTCTCTACTATCTGCCTTCTGTCTATCTTCAACATCATTTACAATGGTTGTGATATGTCTGATATCGCCTTCTAATTGTCTTAAATCTATTTTTAAATCATTTTTAATATCTTTTGCTACATCTGATATAAGGGTTACTTCATCTAATATCATTGATAATTCTGAATTAATAACGGCTATTTGCCTATCATAAGCACTTAGGTCAGGACTTACAAAATTATCAATCTTTTTTTCCATAGATAGATATCTTTGATAAACCTCAAAAGCACCATATAAACCACCAATAAAGGTAGATATAGCGATAAGAATAGCAAATATCTTTCCACCCTTAACCTTTAATCCTGCAAATTCTAACTCTGCCATAATTACCTCGTATATTGGCTATTAATAAAT